>Ga0207900_100012_pt1 | contig 278636 bp, 244 predicted proteins | sample LinPmetageLP39_FD_184052 | JGI IMG/M metagenome (GOLD analysis project Ga0207900, IMG submission 184052) | Marine viral communities from the Pacific Ocean - LP-39 (SPAdes) | ecosystem: Environmental > Aquatic > Marine > Oceanic | place: Pacific Ocean | collected 2010-06-14
CAACTCTCGCTTGACTAGCACGGCCCGCCCGCCACGATATCCTGGCTTGCAGCTTGCAGCTTGCAGCTTGCAGCTTGCAGCTTGCAGCTTGCAGCTTGCCGGCTATCGCCCCTGCATCACGACGACCCGGTGCACGCCACCGGGTATTTTATAGCTGCGGATATCGCGCTCGCGGGCCATGCAGGCGCCGTGCTCCGGGTTGAGCCGGCACCAGCGCACCTGACGGCCCAGCGCCAGCGGCACACTGAAGTTGGTGTTGTAGTTGCCGCCGGCGCGCAACGCGATCCGCAACTGGTTGGGCTGCCACTGGCAGCCGTCCTGATTGCGGAACATATCCAGAGCGACCTGGAAGCTCAGCCCCTGGCCCTGGCGCTTGGGGGTGAATTGAACGCCGGCCTGATTGACCGGACAGGCGCCGCCCGCGTCCCGATAGATCACTTCGATGCGTACTCGGTCCGCCGCGATCGGCGGATCGATACTGAGTTGATAGTGACGAATGTCACGCGGCACCGGGTTGGGTTGGGGCTGGTATTCCCTCTGGCCCACCGCGGCGCAGCCGCTGAGCAGCGCCGCAGCGCAAATCATTGGGAAAAACCGCGACAGACATCGGCCCATGGTGCTTGCTCTCCTATTGGTCACTGATCGCCGTCGCCGTTTTCAAAGCGTGCCGAAAACGCCTCCACGAACGCATTACGCAGAATACCTAAAAACGCCTGCCAGGTACTGGTTTCACTGTTCTCCACGCTGCCGCTGAGCGGTATCCGGGTGGCGAACTGGTCTTTGCGCTGGTTCTTGAAGAGCGTTTCCACGCCGTCGGCAAGCGCCTCCCAGGCAGCGCCAAACAGGGAGTCGTCGGACTGCTGAACGTCTTGTTTCCAGGTGAAAATGTCGACGTCTTTCAGCAGTGGTTTGATGTAACCGTCAAGCCGACCGTCACGGGCACTGGCCTCGATGATCAGGTCGCCGTTGCCCTCGGCGATATCCAGGTTGGCGTACGCGCGGGTAAAGTTGTTGAGGCCCGGCAGCGCCATGCCGGTTACTTTCAAACGAAAGTCGAAGTCGTGCAAGTCATCAAGCGGGTCGAACGCCGCGCGGCTCTGTAAATCCGCCTCGCCGAGCACCTTGGCGTGGGCGTCGAATTGCGCCACCCGGGTGCCGCTCGCCGCCGACGCGGTATTGGTGAGATTGGTCACTCGGGCGTTCAGCGCAGTGGCCTTCAGATGAACCGGAGGGTCGGAGTGGACGTTACGGAAATCCAGCTGGCCGTCACGCACCACCACCTCGTTAAGCGTTATCGGTAGCAGCTGCTGCAACTGGGCACGCCAGTCGGTGCCGGCGCCGCTCTGGGTGGCGCCCGGCTGATCGCCGCCGTCCACGAAGGTGACGCGGGGCTGCTCAAAGCGCACCCGGGCGACCAGCGCTTGATCTTGCCACAGCGCCCGCCAGCTCACCGCCAGATCAATCGCCGGCGCGTCCAGCAGCGGTGCCGGCACCGGGTCATCGGGTTTAACGATGGTGACCCCTTCCAGCCGGTAGGCGCCGCGCCACCAGGCCAGGTCCACATCCTCGATATGGCCGCGATAATCGCCCATATCGGCGAGTTGGCGGTTCAGATAGTCACGTACCAGCCAGGGCAGTGCCAGATGCAGGCACAGCAGTAGCCCCACCAGAACCACGATGACACTCAGTGAACAACGGTAGCGGCGTTTCATAACAAGCCTCCCTGGCTGACTGGCTCCCGGTGAACAGCGTTCTCTGGCTAGGTTATCATGTCGCTTTACGTGTATTGAGCGAAGGAGCAGACATGAGCGACGCCAGCCGTAATCCGGCCAACGAACGCCCGCAACGGGATGCATTCGGCTATTTGTGTCCGGTGGACAGCCGCTGGGCGGACAACGACGTTTACGGCCATATTAACAACGTCATGTACTACAGCTACTTCGATTCCACTATCAACCGCTATCTGATCGACCAGGGCGGGCTGGATATCCATAACGGCTCGGTGATCGCCTATGTGGTGAGTTCCGGGTGCGATTATTTCGAGGCCGCCGCCTACCCGGACGCGCTCACCATCGGTATGCGCGTGGACAAGCTGGGCAATAGCTCGGTGCGTTATGGGTTAGCGTTGTTTTCAGAAAATGAGAGCGGCGAAAGCGGCACCGCCAAGGCGCTGGGTTTCGTGGTGCATGTGTTCGTGGACCGCGACAGCGGCCGGCCGGTGTCGATACCGGCGCCGCTGCGCGAGGCGCTGGCGGCGATTCAGTCTCCGGAAAAGTAACTTTTTTCAGAAAAATAAAGCTCCGCCAGGAAGTAAAAGTTCTCGCCGAACGGGATCTGGTCCATTTCGAAACCCACGTTGGGGTGCTGACCGGGGAACCGTTCCGGGGTTTCCGCCAGGTCCGGGTCGTCCTGATAAATCAACCGGGCACCGGTATCGAAGCCTTCCGCGAAGTGCAGCCGGGCGAGCAGGGTGAAGCCGCGCCCGGTGTCGAAACGCAGCCAGTTTTCCGCCGGCACCGGGCGCCGCAGCATGGCCCGTTCGGTGTCCGAAAGCTGGCCGTCCACCACCGCTTCCCGTTCGCCGGTCCAGCTGGTGCGCAGCCGGGCGCCCTGGAGATTGTGGCCGTCGACGCTGACCCGGGCGCGCGGGTCGCGCAGCACGGTGGCGGCGATGCCGGGCAACGCGAAGCGGCTGTGGATGGCGAGCCGGTTTTCCATCAGCACGAAATGATTGTGCACGGTGAGCACACGCAGGCCGGCCACGCGCACCCGGGTGGTGGCGTACACCAGCGTCGCCAGCGGGCCTTCGATAACCTGCTGGATTTGCGGGTCCAGGTTTTCGTTGGTGAGGGTCAGGCGGGCGTCTTCGCTGAACACCCCGGCGCTGAGGCGCAGTTTTAAACTGTCCAACAGGGTCTGTTGCGGTTCGCCGTCAAGGGCGCGGTAATGCCGGTAGCTGAAATCGCCCCACTGGAACAGGTTGCCGTCCAGAAACGCCAGCCGGTAGTCCGCGGTGCGCAGGCTGAGCGGGTCGCCGTCGTCGCCGCGTTCCAGCGTTACCGGTGGCGTGAAGCCCTGGAACGGCGGCCGGGCCAACACGTAGAAGTAGCGTCCACTGTCGCCGAGCGCCAACTCACCGATCACGTCCTCGCCGGGTGAAAGCAGGCGTTCACCGCCGTCGGCGTCGTCCACCAGCAGCCGGTCACGGGGGCCCACCCGGCCGGTTTCCCCGGCCCGGCGGCTGTCGTCGTCCTCACTGAAGTAGGGCCAGCCGCGCTCCGACCAGGCCAGCCACTGGTGGCGGACGCTGCGCAACTCGCCGTCCTGGTAGGCGGCCACTTCCAGACGGTCGGTGCGCAGCCCGGTGAAGTCTTCCAGGGCGTCGCCCTGGAAGGTCACTACCGCGCTTTGCGCGGTTCCGGCCAGTAGCCAGAACAGCGCCAGCAGCAGCGCCCGGCCCGTCATCATCAGGCCAGCTCGGGCCGGTCGGCGAAGTGCGCGAGCGCGTCCGGGTTGGCCAGGGCGTTGCGGTTGCGCACTTCGCGGCCGTGCACCACATCGCGCACCGCCAGCTCGACGATCTTGCCGCTCACCGTGCGCGGAATTTCCGGCACGGTGAGAATCGCCGCCGGCACATGGCGTGGGCTGGCGCCGGCACGGATGGTGGTGCGGATTTTTTTCTGCAGTTCGTCGGTCAGTTGGACGCCTTCGGCGGGCACCACGAACAGCACCACGCGCACGTCGCCGTCGTACTGCTGACCGACCACGATGGCCTCGCGGATCTCTTCCAGGGTTTCCACCTGGCGGTAGATTTCGGCGGTGCCGATGCGCACGCCGCCCGGGTTGAGCACGGCGTCGGAGCGGCCGTGGATCACCAGGCCGTCATGACCGTCGTGAGCGACGATTTCGGCGTAGTCGCCGTGGGCCCACACATTCTCGAAACGATCGAAGTAGGCGCTGTGGAAGCGTTCTTCGTCCGGGTCGTTCCAAAACGCCACCGGGCAGGCGGGGAAGGGCGCGCGGCACACCAGCTCGCCTTTCTCGCCGACCACCGGCTCGCCGTCGTCGTTAAACACCGCCACGTCCAGGCCCAGCCCCAGGCACTGCAGTTCACCCCGGTACACCGGCACCAGCGGGCTGCCCAACGCGAAGCAGGAAATAATATCGGTGCCGCCGGAAATTGAGCTTACCAGCAGGTCCGGTTTGACCTTTTGGTAGAGGAAATCGTAGCTCTCGTGCAGCAGCGGCGAGCCGGTGGAGTAGAGCGTGCGCAGGGTGGACAGGTCGTGGCTGTCGCGGGGCACGGCGCCGGCCTTTTCCACCGCCTGTACGAACTTGGCGCTGGTGCCGAAGTGGGTGATCTTCTCCGCGTCGATCACATCGAACAGGCGGGTGGCGTCCGGGTAGGCCGGGTTGCCGTCGTAGAGCACCAGGGTGGCGCCGGTCTGCAGGCCGCTGACCAGCCAGTTCCACATCATCCAGCCACAGGTGGTGAAGTAGAACAGCACGTCGTCGGCGCCCAGGTCGCCGTGCAGACGGTGTTCCTTGGCGTGCTGGATCAAGGCCCCGCCGGTGCCGTGCACGATGCACTTGGGGGCGCCGGTGGTGCCGGACGAATAAAGGATATAAAGCGGGTGGTCGAACGGCAGCTCGGCGAAGGCCGGCGGGGCCTCGGCGGCGGCCAGCCAGTCGCGCCAATTGAGCGCCTGGCGCACCGCGCTGGTGTCGCCCCGTCCGGGAATCACGATCAGCAACTCCGGCCGCAGCTCTTCATGCAGCGCCTGGATGCGGTCATCCAGCTCGAGCCACTTGCCGTTGTATTGGTAGCCGTCGCAGGCGAACAAGACCTTGGGTTCGATCTGGCCGAAGCGATCCAGCACACCCTCGACACCGAAGTCCGGCGAGCAGGACGACCAGATGGCGCCGATCCAGGCGCAGCCCAGGGCGGCGATCACGGTTTCGATGCGGTTGGGCATGTAGCCGGCGACCCGGTCGCCGGGCCGGATGCCGGCGGCCTGCAACTGCGCGGCCACCTGGCCGGCGGCCACATGCAGGTCGTTGTAGCTGATCTGGTCGCGGCGGCCGCTTTCGTCGATGCTGATCAGGGCGGTGTGGGTGTCGTGCCGGGGCAGCAGATTCTCGGCCATGTTGATGCGCGCGTCCGGAAACCAGCGGTTGTGGCGGAACACCGGTGACGGTTCCAGTACCCGCTCGCCTTTATGGCCGCGCAATTCGCAAAAATCCCAAACCAGATTCCAGAACGCCTCCGCCTGCGTCACCGACCAGCGGTGCAGGTCCCGGTAATCGGTGAGCGACGTGCCGGCCAGCTGTTCGGCGCGGGCGCGGAACGCGGCGGGCTGGCCTTCGTTGAGCCGCTTTTCATCGGGCTGCCAGAGCGGGGTCGGGGTTGTTGTCATTGTGCCTCCGTTTCGGAATCCAGCGAATTGAAATCAACCAGGAGCGTGCCTTCGGCGACGCTGTCGCCATCGGCCACGTGGAAGCGTTCCACGGTGCCGGCGGCGCTGGCGCGCAGGGTGTGCTCCATCTTCATGGCCTCCAGGGTGATCACCGCGTCCCCGGCGGCCACCGTGGCGCCCGCTTCCACATGGCAGGCAACGATGGTGCCGCTCATGGGCGCGATAAAGCCGTCCTGGCCGCCGGCCCGCTCGCTTTCCCGGGCCGGGTGTACGTCCACCGGGTAATCTTGACCGTGCACGAAGACCACTGTATGTCCGGTGGCGCCGTCGCCGGGCTCGATCAGGTGACCGGCCAGGCGGCGGTCACCCCAGTGCAGTTCAAAGGCGCTGCCCCGGCGGCGCAGGTGGAAAGGTGCCGGCTCGCCGCCGTCCACCCGGGCCTGATCGTTGTCCAGTACCACGGTGTGGGGCTGCTCGCCCACCCGCAATGGGATCAGGGTGCGCTTTTGTCCCAGCGGGCGCCAACCCGAAAGCGCGGCCCAGGGGTCGTCCCCGGCGGCGGGCCGTTGGGTCACGGCGCCAGCGGCGGCCACCGCGACCAGATCGCTGTCCGCCGGCGCCGGCGTCATCAGTTGCGGGTGTTTCTCCAGCAGGCGGGTGTCCAGCTCGGCGTTGGCGAACGCCGGGCTGCTCAGCACTTGGTGCAAAAAGGCGGCGTTGTGATGGACGCCGCTGATGGCGAGATCGTCCAGGGCCGCCACCAGTCGGCGGCGGGCCTGGTCGCGGTCGCCGCCATGGCTGATCAGCTTGGCGATCATCGGGTCGTAATGGTCGCTGACCCGGTCGCCGGCCTCGAAGCCGCTGTCCACGCGCACCTGCGTCGGCCAGCGCAGTTGTTCCAGGCGCCCGGCGGAGGGCAGGAACTGCTGGTAGGGATTTTCCGCGTACAGGCGCACCTCCATGGCGGCGCCGTGGCGCTGGATCTGGTCCTGGTTTTTTGGCAGCGGCCGGCCTTCGGCCACCGCCAGTTGCCAGGCGACCAGGTCCTCGCCGGTAATCAGTTCGGTGACCGGGTGTTCCACCTGCAGGCGGGTGTTCATCTCCATGAAGAAGAATTCGCCCTCCGGGGAGAACAGAAATTCCACCGTGCCGGCGCCGCGATAGTCGATGGCGCGGGCGGCGCGCACCGCCGCTTCGCCGAGGTCCTGGCGCTGGGCCTCGGTGAGGCCGGGGGCGGGGGCTTCCTCGATGATTTTCTGGTGGCGGCGCTGCACCGAGCAGTCGCGCTCGAACAGGTGCACCGCGTTGCCGTGGTTGTCGGCGAACACCTGCACTTCCACGTGGCGGGCGGTGGGCAGGTAGCGCTCCAGCAGCACCCGGTCGTCGCCGAAGGCATTGCGCGCCTCGCGGCGGGCGGCGGCCAGGGCTTCCTCGAAGCCGGCGGCGTTGTCCACCGCGCGCATGCCTTTGCCGCCGCCCCCGGCCACCGCCTTGATCAGCAGCGGGAAGCCGACCTTGTCCGCCTCGGCGATCAGCGTGGCGTCGTCGGCGCCTTCCCGGTCGAAGCCGGGCAGCACCGGCACGCCGCTTTGCGCCATGTGCTGGCGGGCGGCGGCCTTGTCGCCCATCAGGCGGATGGCGTCGGCGCCAGGGCCGACGAAGATCAGGCCGGCGTCCGCGCAGGCGTCGGCGAAGGTGGTGTTCTCGGACAGAAAGCCGTAGCCGGGGTGGATGGCGTCGGCGCCGCTGTCGCGGGCGGCGCGGAGCACCTTGTCGATGTCCAGGTAGCTGTCGCGGGCCGGCGCCGGGCCCAGCCGCACGGCGCGGTCGGCTTCGCGCACATGGGGCGCGTCGGCGTCGATGTCGGAGTACACCGCCACCGTGGTCAGGCCCAGCTGGCGGGCGGTGCGGATAATGCGCCGGGCGATCTCGCCCCGGTTGGCGATCAATAGCGTGTTGATGGCGGCCATGGTCAGTTCCGGTTCGGTTTCCAGTTCGGCGGGCGTTTTTCCAGGAAGGCGCCCAGGCCCTCCTGGCCTTCCGCGCCGGTGCGCAGCTCGGCGATCAGGTTGGCGGTGTACTCGATCAGCCCGTCGCTGACGGCGCTGTCGTCGGCGCGGTGCACCAGCTCGCGGGCGCGCAATTGCGCTTCGGGGGCGCCGTCGAGCAGGGCGGTCACCAGCTTTTCCACGGTGGCGTCCAGCTCCGCCGCCGGTACCACCTCGTGCACCAGGCCGAGCTGGCCGGCGCGGGCGGCGTCGATCACTTCGGCGGTCATGAAGTAGCGGCGCGCCTGGCGGGCGCCCAGGGCGCGCACCACATAAGGCGCGATCACCGCCGGCAGGATGCCCAGCTTCACTTCGCTGAGGCAGAAGCGGGCGTCATCGGCGGCCACCGCGATGTCCGCCGCGCAGATCAGCCCCAGGGCGCCACCGTAGGCGGCGCCCTGGACCCGGGCAATGACCGGCTTGCCGGCCCGGTCGATGGTGTCCATCAGGGTGGCCAGGCGCAGGGCGTCGGCGCGGTTGTCCTGCTCGTCGAGGGCGCCCATGGCGCGCATCCAGTTGAGGTCGGCGCCAGCGGAAAAATGCTTGCCGGCGGCGTCCAGCACGATCACCCGGCCGTCGTCGTTACCGGCCTGCTGGAAGGCGTCGATCAGCGCTTCGATGATGGTGTTGTCGAAGGCGTTGCGTTTGTCGGGCCGGTTCAGGGTGATGCGGGTGACCGGGCCGGTAGTGGTGGTTTCCACGCTCATTGGGTTCTCCGAAGTTTGGGATGCCGGACGCTGGCCACTGGATGCCGGACGCCGGACGCTTTGTCGGCTTTCGCTACGCTCAAGCCGACCTACGGGTGAGGCCTGCCAGGAAACACACCACACCTCCCCGCAGCGGGTTTAGCGTCCAGCGTCTAGCGTCCGGCGTCCAGCGTTCTTCACATCCGAAACACGCCATACCGCGTCTCTTCGATGGGTGCGTTGAGGCTGGCGGAAATCGCCAGGCCGAGAACATCGCGGGTGTCCGCCGGGTCGATGACGCCGTCGTCCCACAGGCGGGCGCTGGCGTACCAGGGCTGCGCCATGGTTTCGTATTGGGCGGTCATGTCGTCCTGAAAACGCTGGGCGTCCTGGTCGCTCCAGTGTTCGCCTTTCTTTTTCAGCGACGCGGCTTTCACCTGGGTGAGCACGCTGGCGGCCTGTTCGCCGCCCATCACCGAGATGCGCGCGTTGGGCCACATGAACATAAAGCGCGGGTCGTAGGCGCGCCCGCACATGCCGTAATTGCCGGCGCCGAAGCTGCCGCCGGTGATCACGGTGAACTTGGGGACGCTGGCGCAGGCCACCGCGTTGACCATCTTGGCGCCGTGCTTGGCGATGCCTTCCGCTTCGTACTTTTTGCCCACCATGAAGCCGGTGATGTTCTGCAAAAACAGCAGCGGAATCTTGCGCTGGTTGCACAGCTCCACGAAGTGGGCGCCCTTGAGCGCGGATTCCGAATAGAGCACGCCGTCGTTGGAGAGAATGCCCACCGGAAAGCCGTGGATACGTGCGAAGCCGGTGACCAGGGTGGTGCCGTAGTTAGCCTTGAATTCGTCCAGGTCGGAGTCGTCGACGATGCGCGCGATCAACTCCCGCGCCGGCATCGGCGAGCGGGTGGTGGGCGGAATCAGGCCGTACAGTTCGTCCGGCTCATAGGCCGGCGGCCGGGCCGGGCGCACGTCCAGCTGCTGCGGCTTGTGCCAGTTGAGCCGGCCGATGCAGCGGCGCGCCAGGTCCAGCGCGTGGGGTTCGTCATCGGCCAGGTGGTCGGCGACGCCGGATTGTTCGCCGTGCAGGGCGGCGCCGCCCAGCTCTTCGGCGCTGACCACTTCGCCGGTGGCGGCTTTCACCAGCGGCGGGCCGGCCAGGAACACGGTGGAGTGGTTGCGCACCATGATCACTTCGTCGGCCATGGCCGGCACATAGGCGCCGCCGGCGGTGCAGGAGCCCAGCACCACGCTGATCTGCGGAATGCCGCGCGCCGACATATTGGCCATGTTGAAAAAGATGCGGCCGAAGTGGTCGCGGTCCGGGAACACCTCGTCCTGGCGTGGCAGGTTGGCGCCGCCGGAGTCCACCAGGTAGACGCAGGGCAACCGGTTCTCGGCGGCCACCGCCTGGCAGCGAAGGTGTTTTTTCACGGTCAGCGGGTAGTAGCTGCCGCCTTTCACGGTGGGATCGTTGGCGACGATCATGCATTCCACGCCGGCGACCCGGCCGATGCCGCCGACACAGCCGGCGGCGGGCACGTCCTCGCCGGGGTAGACGCCGTCGGCGGCCAGCGCCGACAACTCCAGGAACGGCGAACCCGGGTCGAGCAGATGCTGGATGCGCTCGCGCACCGGCAGCTTGCCCTTGTCGCGCAGGCGCGCTTCGGCGGCTTCGCCGCCGCCGTGGGCGATGCGGTCGAGTTTGTCCTTCAATGTCTCGCGCAGCGCCAGATTGTGCTCGCGGTACTGGCCGTATTCCGGCGCGCTTTTGTTGAGCTGGCTGATGATTTTGGGCATGGCTATACCTCGCCGGACGCTGGACGCCGGACGCCGGACGCTAAAACCCGGCGCGGAACCCGTTGCTGTGTTTCCTGCGGCGCTGCCTGGTAGGTCGGCTTGAGCAAAGCGAAAGCCGACAAAGCGTCCAGCGTCCGGCGTCCAGCGTCAGGCATCTCAAACCGTCTCATTAAACAACTCCCGCCCAATCAACATGCGCCGGATCTCGCTGGTGCCGGCGCCAATCTCATAAAGCTTGGCGTCGCGCAGCAGGCGGCCGGTGGGGTACTCGTTGATGTAGCCGTTGCCGCCCAGGCATTGGATCGCGTCCAGGGCCATTTGGGTGGCGTTCTCGGCGCAGTAGAGAATGGCGCCGGCGGCGTCCTTGCGGCTGCTGTTGCCGGCGTCGCAGTTGCGCGCCACTTGGTAGAGGTAGGCGCGGCTGGCGTTGAGGGTGACGTACATGTCGGCGAGCTTGCCTTGCATCAGCTGGAATTCGCCGATCGCCTGGCCGAACTGCTTGCGCTCGTGCACGTAGGGCAGCACCACATCCAGACACGCTTGCATGATGCCGGTGGCGCCGCCGGACAGCACGGTGCGTTCGTAGTCCAGGCCGCTCATCAACACGCGCACGCCCTGGTTGAGTTCGCCGAGGATGTTTTCTTCCGGCACTTCACAGTTCTCGAACACCAGCTCGCAGGTGTTGGAGCCGCGCATGCCCAGTTTGTCCAGTTTCTGGGCGTGGGAGAAACCCGGGGAATCGCGCTCGACGATAAAGGCGGTGATGCCGCGTGGGCCGGCGTCCGGTTCGGTCTTGGCGTAGATCACATAGGTGTGGGCGTCGGGGCCGTTGGTGATCCACATCTTGTTGCCGTTAAGGACGTAGCGGTCGCCTTTCTTTTCCGCGCGCAGGCTCATGCTGACCACGTCGGAGCCGGCGCCGGGTTCGCTCATGGCGAGCGCGCCGATGTGCTCGCCGCTGACCAGCTTAGGCAGGTATTTCTGGCGCTGGGCGTCGTTGCCGTTCAGGTAGATCTGGTTCACGCACAGGTTGGAATGGGCGCCGTAGGACAGGCCAATGGACGCGGAGGCCCGGGAGATTTCTTCCATCACCAGGGTGTGGGCCAGATAGCCCAGGCCGGCGCCGCCGTATTCCTCGCCCACGGTGACACCCAGCACGCCCAGGTCGCCGAGCTTCTTCCACAGCTCGTTGGGGAACAGGTTGTCCTGGTCCACGCGCGCCGCTATCGGTGCGATTTCTTTGCGGGCGAAGGCGCGAGCGCTGTCCTGCAGCGCGGTGAGGGTGTCGTCGAGCTGAAAATCCAGGCCGCCGTTAAACATCGCTACTCTCCTTATTCTCCAATTCCTTCAGCGCCTGCCTGGCGCGTTCTTCGGCCGCGTCCAGATCCTGTTGCATGATCTGAATGTCGACCAGGTGTTGTCGTAACTGGGTGCGTTTTTCGTCGATCTTTTCAAGCAGGGCACCGAGTTGCTGGCGGTTGTCGCCGGTGGGCTGGTACAGGCGGATCAGATCACCGGATTCCGCCAGCGAGAAGCCCAGGCGTTTGCCGCGCAGGATCAACTTCAGGGCGACCCGGTCCGCCGGCGAGTAAATGCGCGTCTGGCCGCGCCGGCGGGGCGTGAGCAGGCCCTGATCTTCGTAAAACCGGATGGTGCGCGTGGTCACGTCGAATTCCCGCGCCAGCTCGCCGATGCCGTAGCTTTGCTTGAGTGTCATGGCGCAAAAGATTAGGGGAAGTTTACGTTAACGTAAAGTGGCCTGTCCGGTTGGACGGTGTTACCTTTAGCGCCTTCTTCGTCCGAGGATGGTGGACGGGTGATTTACCGAAAAGATCGCAAGGTTCTGAAACGAGTTGACTACGGGGCCGCCAAGAACTCTCTGATGGGGGTGTTGGCGGCCCTTGTGGTTTATGCATTGGTAACCGCCTGGGGCGGCGTCTACCGGGCTTTCGAGCTGGAAACGCTGATCGCCGGCGGCGCCGTGGTGGTGGTGACCGCCTACCGGCTGTGGCTGGTGGCGCGCTTCGATGCTCTCTACGGCGCCGGGCCGGCGCGCTGGCGCCGGCTGTTCGCGCTCGGCCTGATTATGCATGCCCTGGTCTGGGGGGTGTTGCCCGCCTGGCTGGTATGGCGGGTGGGCACCGGCTTCAACGTGTTCGTGGTGATTCTCTATAACGTCGGTGTCACCACCGCGCTGGGCAGCTCCTGGATGGCCGGGTTGCGGGTGCGGCAGGTGTATATCCTGCTGATGTTCCTGCCGCTGATCGCCTCCTTGTTCCTCGCCGCCGGCTTGCAGGAGTGGCTGCTGGGCCTGCTGGTGACCTCCTACACCTTCTATCTGTTCCGTCTTTACCGTGGCCAGTACGAGCTGTTCTGGCACGCCGTCACTCGTGAGCGGCGCGGCTCGGTGGAGCGGCGGCGGGATCTGCCCGCCAACACCGATATCCAGCTCAGCCTGGTCTACCGGCTCGCCCACGAACTGCGCACGCCGATGAATTCGGTGATGGGCATGATGTCGCTGCTGGAGGACACCCGGCTCAGCGATGAACAGCAGGAGTACCTGCAAGTGGCGGGGCAGAGCGGCAAGCTGATGATCAGCCTGATCGACGACGTGCTGGACTACTCCCGGATTCTCACCGGCCGCATCACCCTGAGCCCGGATTATTTCGACCTGCGCGGTGCCCTGGAGCAAACCCTGGAAGCCTTCGGGCCGATGGCCCAGTCCAAGAATCTGGAGCTGTCCGCGGTGGTCGACCGCATGCTGCCCAAGCGGGTGCGCGGCGACCGGGACCGGCTGCTGCAGGTGCTCACCAACCTGCTCAGCAACGCGATCAAATTCAGCGATCAGGGTGAAATACGCCTGGACGTGGATTTCACCGCCGAGGGCGAAAACGACGGCGTGCTGCGAGTGCGGGTCAGCGACCAGGGCCAGGGCATGGACACGGAGACCCTCAAGCATCTGTTCGAGGACCAGTTCCTGGCCGGCGCCCAGGACGCCTTCAGCGTGCGCCACGCGGGCTTCGGGCTGTTGGTCTGCAAGGGCCTGATCGACGCCATGGGCGGCATGATCGGCGCTGAAAGCAACCCCGGTGAGGGCTCCACGTTCTGGTTCACGGTGCGCCTGGGGATGCAGGCCAACATGAGCGAGAGCACCAAGCTGGCTGGCGCCGTAGGCCAGGTGCAGGGCCTGGCGGTGGGTGCCAGCAGCGGCTCGCTGGCCTCCCTTCAAGAGGAGTTCGAAGCACTGGGCAGTTACTGCCAGGGCGCCCGCGATTACGATCAGGCGCTACAGGCGGTGCGCGCCGGTCACCGCGAGCAGAGCGAATTCGAGTTGCTGTTGGTGGATACACATGGACGCCGGGAGTCGGCGCTTAATCTGTGTCGCACCGTACTCGAGGACCCCGGGCTGCGGCCCATGAAGCTGATGTTGATCTGCGCTATCGAAGAGCGTGCAGAGCCGGCGGTGCAGCGTCTGGTGGACAAGCACGGGCTGGTGGTGCTGGTGCGGCCGGTGCACCGCACCGGCCTGCGCGTGGCGTTGGGCAAGCTGTTGGGCGTGCCGCGTCAGATGCCGGTGCCGGATTTGCCCACCGAAACCCCGGAGGAGCGCCAGCGCCGCAAGCTCTACCGGCTGTTGCTGGTGGAAGATAACGAGGTGAATCAGCTGGTGACCCGCGGCATGCTCGGTAAGCTCGGCTATCAGGTCAAGACGGTCAATAATGCGGAAACCGCTCTCGCGTTGCTGGAGCAGGAAAGCTTCGATCTGATCCTGATGGACTGCATGATGCCGGAGCTGGACGGTTTCACCGCCACCCGCACGCTGCGTGAAAGAGAGCAGGCCGCGGAACGCATGCGCACCCCGGTGATCGCGATCACCGCTAACACCGCCGAGGGCGTTCAGGCCAAGTGCCTGGCGGCCGGCATGGATGACTTTCTCGCCAAACCCGTGCATCTTCAAGAGCTGGAAACCGTGCTGCGGCGCTGGTTACTCCACGACGTGGATACCGATGGGGAAGGTAACGACGACGAATGACAAAAAAGAGGGAACTACCATGAGCCGACGGGCCCTGTTGTTAGGCGCCACCGGTCTGGTTGGCGGGCATTGCTTGCGCCTGCTTCTGGATTGCGACGCCTATCAGGAAGTACGGGTGTTAACGCGCCGGCCGCTGGGGATCGACCATCCGAAACTGACCGAAAAAGTGGTGGAGCCGGCGCGGTTCGAGAAAGAGGCCGAATTCTTTCAGGTCGATGATGTGTTCTGCGCTTTGGGCACCACGCTGAAACAGGCCGGGTCCAAGGAAGCATTCCGCGAGGTGGATCTGAGCCTGATCATCGCGTTGGGCCGTGTGGCGCGGGACGCCGGTGTGCAGCGTTTCATGATGGTGTCGGCGGTTAACGCCAACGCGCATTCGCCGTTTTTCTATGCGCGCACCAAGGGCCAGGCGGAGCGCGAACTGAAGGCGTTGAAGCTACCGCTGCTGGCGTTGTTCCAGCCGTCCCTGTTGCTTGGCGAGCGCGAGCGACCGCGTCCGGTGGAAGCGTTCGGGATTCGTTTCTCGAAGATCATCGACCCGATTACCCGCTGGACCGATGCGCACTGGCTGCCGGTGAGCGGCGAGCGGGTTGCCGAGGCCCTGGTGGGTATGGCGCTGGAAGGCCCCACTACCGGGGTATACCGGGTACGCTTCCGCGACTTCGTGGTGTACGCCGGCAAGTTTCGTGAAAAATACCCATAGGGCCTGTTCACACTACTTGCATCACACCTGAACCCGAAGGGCTGGAGCCATTTTGATCTCCAGCGTCGTTGTCGGTCGCTTATTTGGAGTCACCAAACGGCGCTCCCTCCGCCTAGCTGGAGGTCAAAATGGCATCCAGCAGGCGTGATGCAAGTAGTGTGAACAGGCCCCAGAAGGAGTGAAGATGAGTTTCGTCACCTGCGATTTGTGCGACGACAACGCGGACCTGGTGTCCGTGGTTACCGGGCTGAACTGGTGCAGCTACGGCGGCCGTAGTGCCTTCGGCGGTGAAGTCGTCACGGTAAAATGTTTTGAGGACAACTCCCGCGTCAAGGAACACCTGGGCACCGACGGTAAAGGCAAGGTGCTGGTGGTGGACGGCGGCGGCAGTCTTCGCAACGCTCTGATCGGCGATATGATTGCTGAGAACGCGGTGAAAAACGGCTGGGAAGGCGTCATCATCCACGGCGCCTGCCGGGATGTGGACGAGCTGGCCAAGCTGGACATCGGCGTGTTGTCCCTGGGCTGCGTGCCGATCAAATCGGTGCGCCGCGACGAAGGCCAGCTGAATATCGACATCACCTTTGGCGGCGTGACCTTCCGCCCAGGTGAGTTCGTCTACGCCGACAACAACGGCGTGATCACCGCCCCCAAGGCGCTGCTTTAAGGCGTCGCGGGCGGGTTTTGCGAAAATTTATACTTTATTGACGTTTATCCCCGCCCGCCCGGTTGTCACTCGGTTAACATCTGTCTGATGATAGCGGCGTCGAGCCGGTTCAGGCTCGTCGACATCAGGCAGCGGGGTTTGTACATGGAGCGTTTTCGTTGGTGGCCAATGCTGATGCTGTGGCTGCCCCTGGCGGTGTTGCCGCTTCCGGCATCGGGTTTCTCGTTTGAGGATGTGATTGATAAGGCCAGAACGCTGGCCGACGAATCGTATAAAGCACCGACCCCGATCCCCGCCTTTCTCCGCGAGCTCACCTACGAGCAGTACCAGGGCATACGGTTCAAGCCGGAAAACAGCCTTTGGCTCAAGAGCGACGCGCGCTTCCAAGTGATGCTTATGTCGCCGGGACTGTACTTCAAGCACCCGGTGGTGATCCACGAGGTCGACGCTGAGGGCGTCCGCCCGATCACCTACAACAAAACCGACTACAACTACACCAACGAAGAGCTGGCCAAGCGTATCCCCGCGGATCTTGGCCATGGCGGCTTCAAGCTCACCTATCCGCTGCAGGGCCCGGACAGCCGCAACCAGTTTCTGGTGTTCGCCGGTGCCAGTTATTTCCGTGCCGTCGGCCGCGACAACAGTTTCGGCTTGTCGGCGCGGGGCGTGGCGGTGAATACCGGCTTACCTTCCGGCGAGCAGTTCCCCTCATTCACGGAATTCTGGCTGGTGCGGCCGGATGCGAAAGCGGATCGGATGACCGTGTACGCCTTACTGGACGGCCGCAGTCTCACGGGCGCCTACCGTTTTGATGTCCGTACCGGCGACAACACCGTAATGGATGTGCAGGCCCGTCTGTTCATCCGCAGTGACATCGAGAAGCTGGGCATCGCGCCGCTCACCAGCATGTTTTTCTACGGCGGTAATACCGCCCGGCCACGCGGCGAGTGGCGGCCCCGGGTGCACGATTCCGGCGGCCTTCTGGTTCATAACGGGGTCAGCGGCGAGTGGCTGTGGCGGCCGCTGCTGAACCCGAAAAGTCTTAAGCTGGATTATTTCCAGACCCAATCGATGCAGGGTTTCGGCTTGATGCAGCGGCAAACCGATTTCGAGGATTTCCAGGATTACGGCGCCAATTATCATCGCCGCCCAAGTGCCTGGGTGCAGCCCAAGGGCGATTGGGGCAAGGGCAGGGTAGTGCTGGTGCAATTGCCCACCAACAACGAAACCAATGACAACATCGTCGCGTTCTGGACCCCGGACGAGCCGGTGCGTGAAGGCCAGTCATTGTCGTTCGATTATTCCCTCAAGGTGGGCGGGCCTTCAGTGAGCGGCGGCGACCGAGCGCGCGCCGAGAGAACCTTTGTCGGCGACGGCAACCGGGTTGGCGGCGGCACCGTGGAGGGCGCCTACCGGGTGATTGTGGATTTCGCCGGCGGCCCGCTGCAGGACCTGCCCGCCGACGCACCGGTAACCAGCACCGTGACCGCCGGCGGCGACGCCGAGGTGATCGAACATTTTGTTGAATTTCTCAGCCCGGTGAACCGCTGGCGACTGTCGATCCTGGCGAAGCCGGCGGAGGGCCAGCCGCTGGCCTTGCGCGGCTTCCTTAAGAAGGAGGACGAAGCCGTCTCCGAAACCTGGTCCTACGATATCCCCGCCGACAACGACATTTTGGGAGAGGCGCCCTGATGCCGTATCAAGAGGTGGAAGAAACGCTGTCGCGGGTGCTGACTTATTTGCGGCTGTCCGGGATCAGGGTAACGCCGGAGGTGGCGCGACGTGCGCTGCACCTGGTCGACAGTGCGTTGCAAGACGGTGATCAGCGGCTGTTGGCGCGAGTGATGGAACGGCTGCCGGATACCTTTCCCTTGCCGGAGGAGGCCTTGCCGCCGCAAACGCCACCGCTGCATCACGCCAGCGTCCACTACGCGGATTCGCTATGAGCGAGGCTGGCGACACGGATTCGACGCGCGACCTGACCGGCCGCTGGAAGGCGGCGGCCGTGGTGCGTCGCACGGTGCTCACTTTGCTGGTGGTCGGCCAGACCCTGGTCGGCGTCTACGGCATGCTCTCGGTGTTGCCCTACCATGGGCGTGATCTGCTGGAACAAAGCATCGTGTTGTTGTTCGCGCTGCTGTTCGCCTGGATATCCGTGGGCTTCTGGACCGCTATGCTGGGCTTCTACATGCGACGCCGGGGCGGCGACCCGCAATCCCTGGCGCGCCGGCACGACGCCGCCACACTGGCGGCCACCCCGTTGGCCCGCACCGCACTGGTGCTGCCGATCTATAACGAGCCGGTAGACCGCACCCTGGCCGGCCTGCGCGCCACGGTGGAATCCTTGCGTGCCAGCGGCCATCTCGACCATTTCGATTTTTATATTCTTTCCGACAGCCGTGACGCCGACGTGTGGCTGGCGGAACGCGCCGGCTGGTACGCGCTGTGCCGCGAGCTGGGGCTTGAAGGGCGATTGTTTTACCGGCACCGACCGGTGAATCTGAATTTTAAAAGCGGCAACGTGGCGGATTTTCTGCGCCGCTGGGGCGCCGACTACCGTTATATGGTGGTACTGGACGCGGACAGCGTGATGGGTGGCGACACGCTTGTGCGCATGGTACGGCACATGGAGCTGGCGCCGCGCATCGGCATTCTGCAAAGCAGCCCCTCGTTGATTAACGCCCAGTCCGCGTTCGCCCGCTTCCAGCAATTCGCCAACCGTATCTACGGGCCGTTGTTCAGCACCGGTCTGGCCGCGCTGCAACTGGGCGAGGCGGCCTATTGGGGCCATAACGCGATCATCCGTACCGAGCCGTTCATGGCGCATTGCGGCCTGCGCCGTTTGTCCGGGTTCGGCCTGTTTAAAGGCTCAATCATGAGCCATGATTTCGTCGAAGCCGCCTACATGGGGCGTGCCGGCTACCAGGTGTGGATGGAGCCGGAGTTGCACGAGAGCTATGAAGAATCGCCGCCCACCCTGGTGGACGAACTCACCCGGGACCGGCGCTGGGCCAAGGGCAACATGCAGCACATCTGGCTGCTGTTTTTCGGCCGCCGCATTCGTTTCGCCCATCGCATGGCCTTTATTAACGGCATTCTTTCCTATCTGGCGTCACCGGTGTGGTTCGTATTTCTGGTGCTCACCAGCATCGAGGCCACGCGGCTGACGCTGTGGCCGATTGACTACTTCCCCGACCCGCAGAACAGCATGTTCCCGGTGTGGCCTGAATGGCACCCGCATTGGGCCGTGGCGATGATCTTGAGTACCTTTTTCCTGCTCTTCTTTCCCAAATTTCTGGCGGTGGCGGATGTGCTGCTCAGCGGGGGGCGGCGGCAGTTCGGGGGATTCTGGAAGCTGTTCTTGTCGGTGTGTCTGGAACTGTTTGTGTCCATGCTGCTGGCGCCGATTCGAATGCTGGCGCACAGCCGCTACGTGCTTGAAGCGCTGTTCAATGTGTCGTTGCATTGGGGTGGGCAAAACCGCACCGACGAAACCGGCTGGGGTCAGGCGGTGATCAGCCAGGCACCAGGCACGCTGTTGGCCGGCGGCTGGGCGGCGCTGGCCCTGTGGCTGGACCCGATGTTCTTCTACTGGTCGTTGCCCGTGGCACTGCCTTTGATACTGGCGGCCCCCACCTCGGTACTGCTGAGCCGGGTGGTGATCGGCCAATGGCTGCGCGAGCGGGGCCTACTGTTGACGCCTGAAGAACAGCGGCTCATGCCTCTGGTGAGCACGGTGGCGGAGCCGGCGCCACTGAACCCCACGCCGCTGAGCGCGTTCGAAGTGGCCGTGATCGACCCGCGCCTCAACCGGCTGCACCGGGAGCAGGCGAGGCATCGCCGCACCGTCGAGCCTGAGACCCTGCGCCAATGGGCGCAGCGCTGCCTGGAACAGGGCCCCGGCCCTCTTAACCGCTTCCAACTCAATGCGCTCGCCCGTGACGCGGACAGCCTCGCCTGGTTGCACCGCCAAGCCTGGCGCGCCACCCCGGACGGCTATTGGGGGCGTCGCATCGGCCAACTCGGGGTGGCCGTGCGCGAGGGCTGAACGAGCACGAGCGCAGGAGAACAACACACTAAAAAGAGGGGGGAGCACCATGAACCCACCCTATGCCGCGCCAAACTTCACCAGATGCAGCGCTAAAACGGTTCGACGAAGCGCGAGGTTTGTGGGAGCTTGCCTTGCAAGCGAAAGGCGGCAAAGCCGGCCGGCAGGATTCCAGAGGCGCTGATGGTGCTGTCGTTAGAAAGCTCTCTGGCATCCTGCCGGGAGCTTCGCTCCCTTTCGCGGGCGGGGCCCGCTCCCACAAACCTCGCGCTTCGTAGAATATTCCGGTGCCCGCTAATGCGCGATGAACCATAAAAAAGGGCCTCCATCAGGAGGCCCTTTTTTTTGATCGACGGTTCCGTCAGGGAACCGGGACCGTGTTACGGCAGCAGATGCTTCACCGCGTCACGCTCTTCGGCCAGCTCGGTTTCGGTGGCGGTCATGCGCTCGCGGGAGAAGTCATTCACTTCCAGACCTTGAACGATTTCCCAATCGCCGTTCTTGCAAACGCACGGGTAGGAATAGATCAAGCCTTCCTGAATGCCGTAGGAGCCGTCGCTGTAGATGCCCATGGACACCCAGTCGCCGTCGTCACTGCCCAGCGCCCAGCTGCGCATGTGATCGACCGCGGCGTTGGCGGCGGACGCGGCGGAGGACGCGCCCCGTGCCTTGATGATGGCGGCGCCACGCTGCTGCACGGTGGGGATGTAGTCGTTCTCGTACCAGTCCTGCTCGACCTGGTCGATGGCGGCCTTGCCGTCCACTTCGCAGTGGTGCAGATCCGGGTACTGGGTGGAGGAATGGTTGCCCCAGATGGTCATTTTCTTAACGTCGTTGATGCTCTTGCCCAGCTTGTTGCCCAGCTGCGCCATGGCGCGGTTGTGGTCCAGGCGGGTCATGGCGGTGAACTGACGCGGATCGATGTCCGGTGCGTTGCGCTGGGCGATCAGGGCGTTGGTGTTGGCCGGGTTACCGACCACCAGCACTTTGATGCCGCGGCTGGCGACTTCGTTGATGGCCTGGCCCTGGGCGGAGAAGATCGCCGCATTGGCTTCCAGCAGGTCCTTGCGCTCCATACCCGGGCCGCGCGGACGGGCACCAACCAGCAGGGCGTAATCGGCGTCCTTGAACGCCACCTTGGCGTCGTCGGTCTGCACGATGCTGTCGACCAGCGGGAAGGCACAGTCTTCCAGTTCCATGGCCACGCCGTTGAGGGCTTCCAGGGCGGGGGTGATTTCGAGAAGCTGGAGGATGACCGGCTGATCTTTGCCGAGCATGTCGCCGGAAGCGATGCGGAACAGCAGGGAATAGCTGATCTGGCCAGCGGCGCCGGTGACAGCTACGCGTACGGGTGCTTTCATTAAAAATCTCCTTGGAATCGTCGGGAGAACTGAGGAGCCTCTGAATACGATTCTTGGCTAAGAAGTGCGCATTCGGAGGTTCCCCGGGCCGCGCGCATTATAGAGTAGCTGATGGGCGAGCGCACGGATCGGTGCGGATGGCCGCCAAAGCGGCGTTCACAGCGGGTCCGCACGGGCCAGGCAGCTCAGTGACCGCCGCTGTCCCGGTAGCTCACCGGCGTGACGCCAAACCAGCGCTTGAAGGCGCGGTTGAAGGCGCTCTGCTCGGAATAGCCCAGATCCAAGGCGATCTGGTTCACCGAGCGGTTGCTGTGCAGCAGCCAGTCGCAGGCCAGCCGGCGTCGTTCTTCTTCCAGCAGGGTGGAAAAGTCCGCCTGCTCCGCGCGCAGGCGGCGACGCAGCGTCCAGGGCTTGACGCCCAGCCGTTCCGCGATCGGTTCCAGTTGCGGCACGCCGTCCACCAGCCGTTGCTGGATTTCCAGACGTACCTGTTCCAACAGGTTGTCGCGCGCCCGGTACTGGGTCACCGCCCGCTGCATTCGCGAGCGGGCGATGCGGTTCACCTCCGGATCGGCGTCACGTAGCGGCAGATCCAGCATGGCTTCATCAATCACCAGGGCGTTGCACGGCTGGGAAAACGACACCGGGCAGCCGAACAGGCGCTGGTATTCGCCGCTGTCGCCGTGCACGGGGTGGCGGAAATGCACCGCCATGGGATTGAGCTCGGCGCCCAGTATCCAGCGGCCGAACACCACCGCGCCGGCGTAAAAAGCGTCCACCCGGTGCGGCGAGGTGGGCAGGCCTTCGAACGGCGTGTCCAGAATCAGCCACAGTTCATGGTCGTGCCACTCAAAGCGCAGGTCGGCGAATTCGGTGGTCACCCGCGCGAACGGAATCATCAGTTCGATGGCGTCGCGCAGGGTGGCGCTGGACATGCTGGCGTAGCCCAGCTCGCCCATGAAGCGCGGCCGGATGCATTCGCCCATGTGCAGCCCGAACAGCGGGTCGCCGCTGCCTTCCAGAGCCAGTTCGAACAGACGGTTCTCGACGTTCAGCGGTACCCGGGCACGGGGGGATTCCAGCTCCGCCTCGCTCACGCCCAGGCGCACCAGGGCCTCGCTGAGGTCCACGCCCGCGTGCAGCGCGGCGTCGAGCAGGTACTCGATCCAGAACGAGGCCACGGTGAGGGAGTGCAGGGAGGGCGGATGGGAATCAGACATAGCCGAAGTCAACGTGATTGATGCCGGCCAGTCAATGACAGGAAAGCGACCGGGCCGCCACGGCCCGGTCAGGCTCGATCATTTTTCTTTCTGTTCGCGGGCCAGTTTATTGACCTTGCGGTTGATGCGGTCGAGTTTTTTGTTCAAGGCGTCCATTTCGTCGCGGGTGGGCAGGCCGAGAGTGTGGGCCAGGCGCTTGCGCCACTGTTCCGCGTCACCGCCTTTGCTGCTTTTGGCGCGCAGGGATTCGCCGCTTTTGACCAACTCCTGAAAGAATTCGTTACCGGATTCGCTAAGCCGGGTCACCGCGCCCTGGGCCGCTTTGCTAAGCTTGTCCGCGGTGGTGCTGATTTCCGTGCTCAGATCGGACAGCTTGGCGTTCAAAGAGGCGGCGGGGGATTCGGTATTTGCTTGGGTATTGCTCATGAGTAAGGGTCTCCTTATCCAACATCAGTGACGCCGATGGTAAGCAACACGGCGTTTCAGGTATCTTTTGTTGTCTAACAATTAAACAACGTGTTCCGGAGTGTCCGGGCACAGCGGGAGAGAGTGCATGAAGGTAGAGCTTCCCCAGGGTGGGTATCAGGGCCTCGCCGGTGACGGCGTGGTGGAATTCCGGGGCGTGCCGTTCGCGCTGCCGCCGGTGGGCGACCTGCGGTTCAAGGCGCCGCGCCCGTTGCCGGAAAGCGGCGAGAGCGTCAATGCGGATCGCTACCCGTTGCCGTCGCTGCAGGTCAAGAACCCGCTGATGGGCGTGGAAAACTCCGGGGAGGACTGCCTGTACCTGAATATCTGGGTGCCGGAGGGGGAGGGCCCCTTCCCGGTGATGCTCTGGTACCACGGTGGCGGCTATATCGCCGGCTCGGTGTCCCAGCCGCTGTATAACGGCGCCGCGCTGGCGGCCAGCCAGAAGGTGGTGGTGGTGCACGCGGCCTATCGCCTCGGCGCCCACGGTTTCGCCGACTTCGCCGCCATCGCGCCGGAGCTGGAGGCGGACAGCAACCTGGGCCTGCGCGACCAGGTGGCGGCCCTGGAATGGGTCAATCGGCACATCGAGGCGTTCGGCGGCCGGCCCGACCGGGTCACCCTGTTCGGTGAATCCGCCGGCGGCTTTAGCGTCGCTACCCTGATGGCCACGCCCCGGGCGCGGACGCTATTCCAGGGTGCCATCGTGCAATCCGGCGCCGGCGATTTCGCGCTCGCCCCGGAAGAGGTCGCCAAGGTCACTGGCGCTTTTGTGGAGGCGTTGCCCGGCGAGGGTAGTGCCGCCGAAAAACTCCGCCAGGCCGATCCGAAAGCCTGGATCGCCGCCCAGAACCAGGCGCTACGCACGCTGGTCAAGCGCGGCCTGCGTGACACCACGCCGCAATTCGCGATGAATTTCCAGCCGATGGTGGACGGTGATCTGTTGCCGCGCCTGCCGATTGACGCCATCGCCGACGGTGAAGCCAGCGACATCGCTCTGATGGCCAGTGTCTGCCGCGACGAATACCACTTCTTCCAGTACGCCGGCCCGATGGCGGGCTTTCCCTCGGTGGAGGATTTGCGCCGTTTCGACGAGGCGGAAATCCTGCGCCGCTTCCAGCGCGCGCTGCCGCAGCATGGCCAGCAGGCGCTGAGTTACTACCAGCGCACGGTCACGCCGGACCCGCAACGCAGCGACATGGACTGGTTCTCGGCCATGGAGACCGACCGGCTGTTCCGCGTACCTACCCTGCGCCTGCTGGACGCCCAGGCCGCCCACCGGGACGACACCCGCGGCTTTCAGTTCACCTGGACCAGCCAGCAGTTCGGTGTGCCCATGGGCGCCTGCCATGTGATCGATGTGCCGTTCGTATTCGGTGTCACCGACACTCCGGCGGGGATGTTCTTCACCGGCGGCGGCGAACCGGCCCGCGCCCTGGCGGCGGAAGTGCAACAGGTGTGGGGCGATTTCGCCCATGGGCGGGACGTGCAGGGCCCGGCCTGGAAGGGCACCCGCCGGGTGCGCCAGTTCGGCCCCGGCGATTCGGAAGCCGCCTTGCTGGATGCGGACGGCGAAGCTCTGTGGGCGGACATCATTCCGGTGCCGGGGACTGCAAAACCGGGCCAGGGCGCGTAAAATAGCGGCCCTGTTACCCCTCAGGAGTACCCCGATGTCCGTGGCCGAGGCCATTGAAAGCAAAGTGCGCGGCGCCCTGCCGGTCGCGCACCTGGAGTTGGAAAACGAAAGCCACCGGCACAATGTGCCGGCCAACTCGGAAACCCACTTCAAACTGGTGCTGGTGTCCGACGCCTTCCAGGGCCAGATGCCGGTGCGGCGTCACCAGGCCGTCTACCAGGCGCTGGCCGAAGAGATGAAAGGGCCGGTGCACGCGCTGGCCCTGCATCTGTTCACGCCCGACGAATGGCGCGACCAGGGCGGTGATGTGGCCGACTCCCCGGATTGCCGGGGCGGCGACGGGCGCGCCAGCGAGCGCGCCAAGGGCACGCCGCAATGAGTCCGGTCCCGCAGCAGGGCGAAGGCCCGGTGGTGGTGGCGGCGCTCTACCGCTTCACCCGCCTGGACGACTATCAGACACTGCGCGACCCGTTGCTGGCACTGATGCTTGAGCGCGACGTGCACGGCACCCTGTTGCTGGCCCATGAAGGCATCAACGGCACCGTCTCCGGCGCCCGTGAGGATGTCGATGCGGTGGTCGGCTGGCTGCGCGCGGACCCGCGCTTTGCGGAGATGGAATACAAGGAATCCTTCGCCGCCGAACATCCCTTCCTGCGCACCAAGGTGAAGCTCAAGAAAGAGATCGTCACCATGGGCGTGGAGGATCTCGACCCCAACGCCAATCGCGGCACCTATCTGGAAGCCGAGGCGTGGAACCGGGTGATCGCCGACCCGGAAACCCTGGTGATCGACACGCGCAACGACTACGAGTACGAAGTGGGCACCTTCCAGGGCGCGATCAATCCCAACACCAAGGCGTTCCGCGAATTCCCCGACTATGTGAAAGAGCACCTGGACCCCACCAGGCACAAGAAGGTGGCGATGTTCTGCACCGGCGGCATTCGCTGTGAGAAGTCCACCGCCTATCTGCGTGAGCAGGGTTTCGAGGAGGTCTATCACCTCAAGGGCGGGATTCTGAAATACCTGGAAGAGACGCCGCCAGAAGCGTCGCTTTGGCAGGGCGAGTGCTTTGTCTTCGACGAGCGCGTCACCGTCGACCAGCAGTTGCGGCCCGGCGGCTACGATCAGTGCCACGCCTGCCGGCGCCCGATCAGCGAGGACGACAAGGCGTCGCCGCTGTACCAGAAGGGCGTGTCCTGCCCGCGCTGTTACCACGAATCGTCGGCGGAGCAGAAGGCGCGTTTCGCCGAGCGTCAGAAGCAGATCGAGCTGGCCCGCCAGCGGGGGACCCGCCATCTGGGTGTGGATCAGCACGCTGATGGTGATCCTTCCCCAGACTGAGCCTGCCTCCTGTCTTAGCGGCTTCGTAGCCCGGTTGGGTCTCGGTGCCGGTGTCCAGGACCCGCCGTGAATACGTCCCTGTAGGCTTGTGTTCGGCTCCCTGCCTCACACAGTCCTGGACACCGGCACCGAGACCCAACCTCCCTTCTGAAGCGAGCTTCCAACGGCGGCTACGAAGCCGGAGTTTTGTGGGAGCTTGCCTTGCAAGCGAAAGGGTGGCGCCAGCCACCCGGCGGGATTCCAGAGACCTTGTTTGTGCTGTCGTTAGAGGTCTCTCTGGGATCCTGCCGGGAGCTTTGCTCCCTTTCGCGGGCAGGGCCCGCTCCCACAGGTCCGCTCCTACACGTTTGATTCGGTGGCGGGGGTGGGGTCTTTGCTGGGTTCGGGGTGGCAGCCGGCCTGGCCGCGCCAGTCGGGGGCCAGGCCGAAGCGCAGTTCGCCGGTGGTGATGGTGCTGGTGCCGGAGAAGAAGAACATGCCTATGGTGATCAGTTGCAGGCTGAGGATGACGCCTGGCCGCCACAGTGCGTCCAGGCCGGCGGCCAGGGAGGGCGCGGCCGCCGTGGTGGCCGGCAGCAGCAGGCTGATCAGCACACCGTAGCCGGCGGCCAGCAGCGCCATGCTCTGGTACGTGGAGAAGCGGCGGCTGCCGCCGCGATAGTCGGCGCGCAGAAACTCGGAATAGACCCGCCACAGCTGGCTGCCCACCAGGGCCAGCGCGAACGCCGCCGCGAACAGGCCATGGAAGAACAGGCTGGTGCACAGCAGCGCCAGGGCGGTGTGCAGCACGCAGGTGACCGCCTGTATCGGCACCACGCGGACCGCTTCCATGTCGCCGGCGAAGGCGATCTTTTTGGTTTTGCCCAGGAACACATGGTAGAGCCGGCCGAAGCAGCGCTTGGCCCAGCGCGGTGCCAGGTGCACCGGCTTGCCGTAGCAACAGCCGAAGCTGATGCAGGCCAGGCGGCCGACGCCTTCGCCGAGCACGTAGGCGATTGCCATGGCGGCCAGCAGGGGCATGATCGGCAGGGCGGTTTGCCAGTAGGCGCGGGCGAAGGCGTCCGCGCCCCACAGCAGTAGCGGTGCCAGCAGGATACCGATAAAGCTGGCGCCACCTACGGTAAAGCCATGGCGGTTCTTTTCCACCACGCTGGCGATGATCTTGGCGGCGGGCAAGCAGATGGCGAGCACCCCGGCGGTGAGCCCCAGGGCGATGGCCAGCGGCACATGGGACGCGCCGGTGAGCACGATAAAGGTGGCCACGCCGAGGCCGCCAGCGAGGCCGGTGAACAGACCGTAGAAGGTGAGGTTGAGTCCACGCCAGGAGCCGTCGCTGTTCTTCGCCAGGGGCAGCGAAGCGACGAACTGCCAGCGTTCGCGGGGCAGCTCCCGGAACAGCACCCGGTAGACGACGGCGAACACCAGAGCCAGGGCCAGTATCAACAGATCCGCGTGCATGGTTTTCTCCCGTGAACGTTATCCCTTGATCGGTACTGGCAGGCTAGGCCGGCGTTGGGGACGCGCCGGTGACAGGGCGGTGACGGTTCGGTGACCGCCATCGCGTGGACAAGGGGCGACGCCCGAATTATGGTGCATAAAAAAGCATTAGTGCCCGCCCGGGCATACAGGGGACAAACCATGGAAAGGGTAAGCACGCTGATTATCGGCAGCGGCTTCGGCGGTGCGGTGATGGCCTGCCGGCTGGCGGAAAAAGGGGACAAGGTGGTGGTGCTGGAGCGGGGCCGGCGCTGGCTGCCTGAGGATTACCCCAGTGTCAGCCAGCGCGACTGGCTGTGGGATGAGGACGAGCCGGAGCAACAGAACGGCTGGCTGGATTTCCGCTATTTCGGCGATATGAGCGTGGCGCTGGGCGCCGGTGTCGGCGGCGGCTCGCTGATTTACGCCAATGTCAGCGTGGCGCCGCCGCCGGAGGTGTTCGAGCACGGCTGGCCGGAGGCGATCCGCTTCGACACCCTGCGCGAACATTTCCGCGTCAGCGGCGAAATGCTCAACGTGCAGACCCTGCCGGATCACCAGTGGACCCCGCGTACCCGCCTGATGCACGAAGCCGCCGATAAGCTCGGCCAGCGTCACCGTTTCCGCGTGGTGCCCCAGGCGATCAGCTTCGATCCAGACTGGCACGACGGCCTGGACAACGCCTACAGCTACGCACGCAGTAAAACCTGGACCAACGCCCAGGGACGGCAGCAGGGTACCTGTGTGCACTGCGGCAACTGCGACCTGGGTTGCCCGGTGCAGGCCAAGAACACCCTGGACCTCAATTACCTGGCCCGGGCCGAGCAGAAGGGCGCGGAGATACGGCCGCTGCACCATGTGCGCTGGATCCGGCCGCTGCAGGGCGGCGGTTATGAAGTCGGCGTCAACGACCTGGACGCCCGGGCCTGGCGGTTGATACGCGCCGATAAGGTGATCGTTGCCGCCGGCAGTGTCGGCTCCACGGAGCTGCTGCTGCGCTGTCGCGATCAATACAAGACCCTGCCCAAACTGAGCCGGGCGCTGGGCCGGGGCTGGACCAGCAACGGCGACTTTTTCACCCCGGCGTTTTATCCCGACCGGCATCTGGCACCGAGCCGGGGCCCCACCATTACCTCCGCCATCGACTATTTGGACGGGGCCGATGGCGGCGCCCGTTACTTCGTGGAGGACGGCGGCCTACCCGATGTGCTTGGCAATCTGCTGCGCCATGCCGGCAAACACCCGAAACTGGCGCGCACCCGCCTGGCGGCGGCGCTGCTGGAATACCGCCGCGACAACACCCCGTTCGAAAACATGATGCCCTGGTTCGGGCAGGCCCGCGACGAGCCGGGCGGCCGCTTCTATCTGGGCCGCCGCTGGTACGCCCCCTGGAAACGGGACCGGCTGCGCCTGAACTGGGATTACCGCAAGGCGGAGAAGGCGGTGCAGGGGCTGGCGGATCGCCACCTGGCGCTCACCGAAGTCACCGGCGGGCGCGCCAGCACACCGGCCACCTGGCGCTGGTTCAAGAACCTGATCACGCCGCATCCGCTGGGCGGCTGCAATATGGCCGATACCGTGAAGCAGGGTGTGGTCAACCACGCCGGTGAGGTGTTCAATTATCCTCAGTTGTTCGTGGTCGACGGCGCCACGGTGCCCGGCTCCCTGGGGCTGAACCCGTCGCGGACCATTGCCGCGCTGGCGGAGCACGCCGCCGCCCAATGGCGCTGAACGGTGTGGCGCTGAACATTATCCGGCACAGCAGGTGAGATTTTATGAGTGACGACAACCGATACCATGTACGCCTGACCGGTGAGCTGATGGGCGGCGCCGACGCCGGCCAGGTGGCGGCGAACCTGGCGCGCCTGTTCAAGATGCCGGAAGCGAAGGCCGCCTTGTTGGTCAGCGGCCAGCCGCGGGTGGTGAAGAAGGACGCCGACGAAGCCACGGCGCGGAAATTCCAGGTGGCCCTGCGGCAGGCCGGCGCCCGTTGCGAACTGCTGCCGGTGGGCGGTGAAACCGCGTCCGCCGCGCCGCCACCCACCGCGACCTCCCCGGCACCCACCGCCGCGGCGCCGGCCGCCCCGCAAGCGGAGGCCTTAGAGGGCGCCGCAGCCCCGGCGTCGAGCGCCGATCAGCGCAGCAGTGATATTGAAACGGTGGGTACGATCCGCACCGGCGGCACCGGTTTCAGCGGTGCCTTCGAAGTGGCGCCGGTGGGCGCGGATCTGGACACATCGGAACGTGATCAGCCAGCGGCGGCGCCGGATATCACTCATTTGTCCATGGCTGAACCGGGCGCTGATTTGGAGCCGCTCAAACAGGAGCAGGAAGTGGTGGTGCCGGATATCAGCCACCTGTCGATCAAACCGGACTGACTTTGTGGGAGCTTGCTTGCAAGCGAAAGGGCGGCATTAGCCGCCCGGCGGGATACCAGAGGCCTTGCTAGCGGTAGCACCTGCAGCGTTTCTGGAATCCTGCCGGCAAGCTTCGCTTGCCTTTCGCGGGCGGGGCCCGCTCCCACAGGCCGCTCCCACAGGCCGCTCCCACAGCCCGCTCCCACAGCCCGCTCCCACAAGGCGCCAATCTGGCTACCGGATTAGCCTTGGGGGCCGTCCGGCCCCTGGAAGTGAAGCATCATTTCTTCCAGCACGTCGGGGATGCCGTTGGCCATTTGCCGCACCAGCTGGCTGTCGTTCCAGACTTCGTCAAGAGCCGGGTCGTCGTCGACGCCGGAGATCAGCAGCATGGGCAGCAACCAGGTGGCCATGGGGTCGTCGTCCTCGTCGCTGTGCCAGCGTTCTTCATGCAGCAGCATGCCGCTCAGGAAGCCGGCGCACCAGGACGCCAGGTCGTCGCCGTCCTCTTCGCGGTAGGGGTCGAGCAGGCAGGGCAGGGTGATGCGCTCGCCGCCCAGGGTGTCGGTGAGCAGACGGCCGCGCAATTCATCCAACGCCCCGGCCACCGCTTCCGGCAGTGACATTTCCAGCGCCAGCCCAAAATCCGCCGGGCCGTCGTAGGGCCCCACGGTGAAGGCGCAGATCAGGCCGTGGGTCTCCACCCAGGAGGGCGCTTCCTCGCCTTGGCTGGCGAAATAGGTTTCCACGGTGTGTTTCAGGTGGGGGTTGGAGATTCCGCTCATACTGTCGCCGCTGCCGTTAATTGGGACGGCAAGGATACCCGCTTGCCGACGCCCCTGAAACCGGCGCCCGCGCGCAACTGGTGCGCAGCGTGTCGCGGCCGGCGGCTTTGGCGTGATAGAGCGCCTGGTCGGCCCGTTCGATGAACGCCAGCGCGGACTCGCCCCACTGGTGCCCGGCGAGCCCGCAGGACAGGGTGATCCGCAGTGACGGATCGAAGTCATACCGTTGTGCGGCAAAGGTTTCCTTAAGACGGGTCATGGCGGCTTCGCAATCGGCATGCTCGGACTGCGGGAACAGCACCACGAACTCTTCCCCGCCGTAGCGGGCGAGCACGTCGGAGCGCCGCAGACACTGGCTGGCGAGAGCGGCAAAACGCTTGAGCACCTCGTCCCCGGCGGGGTGGCCGTAGGTGTCGTTGATGCGCTTGAAATGGTCCAGATCCACCACCGCGATGTGCAGGGGAATGTGTTCACGGTCGGTGCGGGAAAGCTCTTCTTCCAAGCGCTCGAGGAAGTGACGGCGGTTGAACAGGTCGGTGAGTTCGTCGCGGATGGCGATGCTTGCCAGGCGGTCGTGGGCCTGGCGCAGCGATTCGCGCTGGGCGCGGAAGCGCTGTTGGAGGTTGTGAATATAACCGCCCATGTAGACGAACCAAGCGAGAATCAGCGCCAGCACGCCCCACTGGCTCACCGACAGGGCGAGAATCTGGGTCAGCGGCAACTGCACCCATTCATAGACCAACAGCACCGTGAACGACAGCTGGGCGATCACCGCCATCACGATCTGCTGGCGGCGGTCCAGGGAAAACACGCCGAAGGTCATCATGATCAGGTACAGGCTGAGCAGGGCGCCGCGCAACTCCCGGGCGTAAAACAGCAGCAGGGTGATCACCAGGATGCCGGCGAACATTTGCACCATGGTCAGGCTGGGGTCCTTGAAGCGTTCGGTGAACCCGCTGCGTACCAGCACGAAGACCACCAGATTGGCGGCGAACAGACTGCCGAAAATTAGCAGATGCGGCGTGCGCGGATCGAAAGCGGCGATTTCCACGCCGGCCACGGTGCCGGCCCAAAGCAGCAAGTAGGAATAGATCGCCATGAGCTGCCGGCGCAGCCGCAGGGCACGCTCAGGGCGGTGGGAAAGAACCAGCTTGATGTTGTTAGTCAATGCGAAGGCCCGTCTGGTTATTGCCGCCCTGGCTGCTTCTCAAGGTGTCCGGCCCCTGAAATGAAGGCTGCGTCTCATGCTTTATCATTGTGTCACAGTTCACACTTTAGTCTTTGCTGGTACCAAAGCAAGAGTATGACTTGCCGGTCACACCGAAATAGTGCCAGACTCGTCGAGTTAAACAAACGTTTGATTGGTTTATGAGGATGCCATGTCCACCGATTTGCCTATCGACCTGAGATTGTCCGAGGAGCAGCGCATCAGCCGCGAAGGCATGCGCCGCTTCGCCTCGCAAACCCTGGCGCCCGGCGCCCGTGCCGCCGATGAAGCGGCCACCGCCGACCCCCAGGTGCTGGCGACTATCGCCGGCTTTGGCCTAACCTTGATGAGCCTGCCGGAAGCCCTTGGCGGCGCTGGTCTGCCGCGCTCGCCGATGGGCAATGTGCTCGCCTGCGAGGACCTGGGGGAGGGCGATCTGAGCCAGAGTCTGGCGGCCTTGGCGCCGCTGGGCGTGGTCAACGCGCTGCTCGATTTTGGCGACCAGGCCCAGCATGAAGCCTGGTTGCCCCGTTTCGCCAGCGAACAGCCGGTGCCGGCAGCAGTGGCGCTGGCGGAGCCGCGCGCTACCTTTGAGCCCGGCGACCTGCGCACCACGGCCCGCCGTGACGGTGATGCTTATGTCCTGGACGGCGAAAAATGCCTGATCCCGCTGGTGGAGCAGTGCCAGCTGTTCCTGGTGGTGGCCGCCGCCGACGACGGCCCGGCGGCGTTTATCGTCGAGGCCGACAGCGCGGGCCTGAGCCGCGCGCGGCAGGATTACATGGGCCTGCGCAGCGCCGAGCCCGGCACCCTGACCCTGGAAGGCGTGCGGGTGCCGGCCGCCCAACGGCTGGCCCATTTCGATCTGGAGCGGCTGGTGAGCCTGTCTCGGATCGGGCTGGCGGCGCTGGCCACCGGCTGCTGCCAGGCGGTGCTTGAGCAATGCGTGCCCTATGCCCTGGAGCGCAAGGCGTTCGGGGAAGCGATCGCCCGGCGTCAGTCGGTGGCCTTTATGATCGCCGATATGGGCATCGAGATCGAAGGCATGCGTCTGCTCACCTGGCGCGCCGCCAGCCGCGCGGAGCAGGGCCTGCCATTCCAGCGCGAGGCCTATCTGGCGTTTCTGCAAAGCATGGAAAAAGCCATGCGCATCGCCACCGACGGCGTGCAGGTGTTCGGCGGGGCCGGCTTCGTGCGCGACTACCCGCTGGAAATGTATTACCGGAACCTGCGCGGCCTGTCGGCCCTGCATGGCGCCTTGATGGTGTGAGGAGACCCTGCCAATGATCAATCTCGAACTGCCCCAGTCTCTTAAGAACCTTCAGCAAATGACCCACCAGCTTGCCGAGCAGGGGCTGCGCCCGATTTCGCGCAAGTACGACCGCATTGAGCACGGCGACACCCCGGCGGAGCTCAAGCCGCTGGCGCAGATGATCGCCGCCGGCCGCCCGCGCGGCGGCGGCAAGGGCGAAAAAGCCGAGGCCGACCCGGATGCGGTCAAGAACGGCAGCAACCTGATGGGCATCGTCAGCGTCGAGGAGATGTGCTGGGGCGATACCGGCCTGATGCTCTCCCTGCCGGCCTCCGGGCTGGGCAACGCGGCGATCCAGGCGGTCGGCACGCCGGAACAGAAAGAACAGTACGGCAAGCTGTACTGCGCCATGGCGATCACCGAGCCGGGCGCCGGTTCGGATTCGGCGGCGATCAGCACCACCGCCCGCCGTGACGGCGATGAGTGGGTGCTCAACGGCGAGAAGATCTACTGCACCGGCGGCCAGCGCTGCGACGCCGTGGTGGTGTGGGCAACCCTGGACAAGTCGCTGGGCAAGGCGGCGATCAAGTCGTTCATCGTGCCCCGGGACAACCCCGGCATGCAGTTGGTGCGGGTGGAAGACAAAATGGGCCTGCGCATTTCCGACACCGCCGCCCTGGCCCTCACGGAGTGCCGGATTCCGATCGACCATGTGCTCGGCTCGGCGGAAATCGCCGACACCGAAGCGGCGCGCAAGAAAGCCTTCGGCGGCGTCATGCAGACGTTCGACAACACCCGGCCGATGGTCGCCGCCATGGCCCTGGGCGTGGCCCGGGCGGCGCTGGAAATCACGGTGGAACTACTTGAAAAAGAAGGGGTTAAAGCTGATTTCTCGAAATCACCTTATAATTCCACCGCCATCGAACTGGAGCTGTATCGCCTGGAAGCGGACCTGGACGCGGCCCGTCTGATGACCTACAAGGCGGCCTGGATGGCGGACAACGGCCAGGCCAATTCCAAGGAAGCCTCCATGTGCAAGGCCAAGGCCGGCCGCATGGGCAACGACGTGACGCTCAAGTGCGTGGCGCTGTGCGGCGAGCTGGGTTACTCCGAGCGTTATCTGCTGGAGAAGCTGGCGCGGGATTCCAAGATCATCGACATCTTCGAGGGCACCCAGCAGATTCAGCAACTGATCGTCGCCCGCCACCTGCTGGGGCTCTCTTCCCGTGAACTGAAATGAGTCGCGGGCGCTGGCCGATCTGCTAGGATGCGGGACATTGATTCGTCTTCAATGTCCCTTGCAGGAGTCCGGTATGTCGTCATCACTGGCCGATCAGGTGGTCTGGATCACCGGTGCCTCTTCCGGCATCGGTGAAGCGGTGGCTTCCGAATACGCCCGCTACGGCGCCAAACTGGTGCTCTCGGCGCGCCGTCGCGAGGAACTGGAGCGGGTGCGCGCCGGGCTGGTCAACGCCGATGAGCATCTGGTGCTGCCGCTGGATCTGACCGACCAAGACGCCATGGCGCCGGCCACGGAAACGGCGCTGCGGCATTTCGGCCGGCTCGACCAGGTGGTGCACAACGGCGGCATCTCCCAGCGCTCACTGGTGCGCGACACCGATATCGCGGTGGACCGGCGCATCATGGAAGTGAACTACTTCGGCGCCGTGGCGCTCACCAAGGCGGTGCTGCCGGCGTTTGTCCGCCAGGGCGGCGGCCGCTTCGTGGTGGTCACCTCGCTGGTCGGCGAGCTGCCCACCCCCAAGCGTTCCGCTTACAGCGCCAGCAAGCACGCCCTGCACGGCTTCTTTGAGGCCCTGCGCGCCGAGGAATTCGACAACGGCGTGCGTGTGACGTTGGTGTTGCCGGGTTTTATCCGCACTCAGGTGTCCGTCAACGCCCTCACCGCCGACGGCAGTGCCCAGGGCAGCATGGACGAGTTGCAGGCCAATGGCATGGACGCGGGCCTGTGCGCCCGGCGTCTGGTGGAGGCCGTGCAGCGCGGCCGCGATCAGGTTATCATCGCCGGCCGCGAGGGGGCCGGGCTCTATTTGAAACGCTGGTCACCGGCCCTGTATCGTCGCGTGATTCGCAAGGTCAAGGTGACCTGAGCCCTTTTCCATCATTCCTTCTTCGTTATCCGACAGCCGACTATGAGCACCGCCGACACCTTCGCCGATACCCAACTGGACGCCAAGCACCGCACCCGGCTCAACAAGCTGCAGAAAAAGCTGCGCCGCGAGACCGGCCGGGCGATCGCCGACTTCAATATGATTCAGGACGGCGACAAGGTGATGGTGTGCCTGTCCGGCGGCAAGGATTCCTACACCATGCTGGAGATTCTGCGCAATCTGCAGCACTCCGCGCCGGTGGACTTTGAGCTGATCGCGGTGAACCTGGACCAGAAGCAGCCCGGCTTTCCGGAGCATGTGCTGCCCGAGTATCTGGAAAAGGAAGGGGTGAACTACCACATCCTGGAAAAAGACACCTATTCCATCGTCAAGGAGAAGGTGCCGGAGGGCAAAACCACCTGCGGCCTGTGTTCGCGCCTGCGGCGCGGCAGCCTGTACGGCTTCGCCGAGGAGATCGGCGCCAACAAGATCGCCCTCGGCCACCACCGTGACGACATCGTGGAAACCCTGTTTCTGAATATGTTCTTCGGCGGCAAGATGAAAGCCATGCCGCCCAAGCTGCGCAGCGACGACAACCGCAACGTGGTGATCCGCCCGCTGGCCTATTGCCGCGAGAAGGACATCATCGAGTTCGCCCGCTACAAGCAGTACCCGATTATTCCCTGCAACCTGTGCGGCTCCCAGGAGAACCTGCAGCGCCAGGCGGTGAAGGACATGCTGACGCGCTGGGATAAGGAACACCCGGGCCGGGTGGAAAGCATCTTCTCCTCGATCCAGAACATCGCCCCCTCGCAACTGGCCGACACCAGCCTGTTCGACTTCGAACACCTGGAGGAAGGCCAGAATCAGGGCGGCGCCGGCGCCCACCGGCTGGACGTGGTCAACCTGTTCGGCTAGTGGTCCATGCGGCTGGACCACCAGGTGACCGGCCAGCCGCGCGTGCCACATGATTCGCGCCGCCGTTTCCGCTAAAATACGCCCCGCCCTGTGGCCGGCAGGGTGGCCGCCCGCCGCCCCGGCCCTCTCTCTTCGCACTCTCGACCTGAAAGGTAGGAGCACATGACCGATCGAATCAAAAAAGGTGGCCTTGAGATTGCCGCCGAACTCCACGACCTGGTAGCCAACGAGATCGCTCCCGGTACCGGTGTGGAGCCGGATCATTTCTGGACGCAGATGGAGACCATCCTGGCCGACCTGGCGCCGCGCAATAAGGCACTGCTGGCCAAGCGTGACGAGATCCAGAAAACGGTCGACGCCTGGCACCTCAAGCGTCAGGGCGCGAAGATCGACCTGAACGAGTACAAGGATTTCCTTAAGGAAATCGACTACCTGCTGCCCGAAGGCGAAGACTTCAAAGTGGGCACCGCCAATGTGGACGACGAGATCGCCCACATCGCCGGCCCCCAGCTGGTGGTACCGGTGCGCAACGCGCGCTTCGCCCTGAACGCGGCCAACGCCCGCTGGGGCAGCCTCTACGACGCCCTCTACGGCACCGACATGATTTCCGACGAGGGCGGGGCCGAGAAGGGCGGCGCCTACAACCCCAAGCGCGGCGACAAGGTGATTGCCTGGGCCCGCGACTTCCTGGACCAGTATTTCCCGCTGGCCAAAGGTTCGCACAAAGACAGCACCGGCTACGCCATCGTTGACGGCAAGTTGGTGGTACGTCTGAAGGACGGCGAGAGCGGCCTGAAGGACGAAAGCCAGCTGCAAGGCTACCGTGGCGACGCGACCGGCCCGGAAGGCGTGCTGCTCAAGCACAACAACCTGCACGCGGAAATCCAGATCGACGACCAGCACCCGATCGGCGCCGAGGACCCGGCCCACGTGAAGGACGTACTGATGGAGTCCGCCATCACCACGATCCAGGATTGCGAGGATTCCGTGGCCGCGGTGGACGCCGAAGAGAAGGTCGAGGTGTACCGCAACTGGTTGGGCCTGATGAAAGGCGACCTCAACGAGAGCTTCGAGAAGGGCGGCCGCCGCGTCACCCGTGATCTCCATGCGGACCGCGAATACACCGCGCTGGACGGCTCCACGCTGACCCTGCAGGGCCGCTCCCTGCAGCTGGTGCGCAACGTCGGCCACCTGATGACCAACCCGGCGGTCCTCTACAACGGCGAGGAAATTCCCGAGGGCATCATGGACGCCATGGTCACCGTGCTGGCGGCGATGCACGACCTGAAGAAAAGCCAGGGTCCGCGCAACAGCCGCACCGGCTCTGTGTACATCGTGAAGCCCAAGATGCACGGCCCCGAGGAAGTCGCTTTCGCGGTGACCCTGTTCGAGCGTGTCGAGGACGCCCTGGGTCTGCCGGAGAACACCCTCAAGATCGGCATCATGGACGAAGAGCGCCGCACCACCATCAACCTGAAGCAGTGCATTCGCGAAGCCAAGGACCGCGTGATCTTCATCAACACCGGCTTCCTGGACCGTACCGGCGACGAAATCCACACCTCTATGGAAGCCGGCCCGATGGCGCGCAAAGGCGACATGAAAGGCCTGCCGTGGATCAACGCCTACGAGAACTGGAACGTGGACATCGGCCTGGAATGCGGCCTCAAGGGCGTCGCGCAGATCGGCAAAGGCATGTGGCCCAAGCCCGACGAAATGGCGGAAATGATGGCCACCAAGGCCGGCCACCCGAAAGCCGGCGCCAACTGCGCCTGGGTGCCGTCACCCACCGCCGCCACCCTGCACGCCACCCACTACCATGAGATCAACGTGCAGCAGGTGCAGGACCAGATCGCCGGCCGTGGCCGCGCCTCGCTGGACGATATCCTCACCGTCCCGCTGCTTGACCGTGAACTGAGCGCCGAAGACATCCAGCAAGAGCTGGACAACAACGCCCAGGGCATCCTCGGTTACGTGGTGCGCTGGATCGACCAGGGCGTGGGCTGCTCCAAAGTGCCCGACATCAACAATGTGGGCCTGATGGAAGACCGCGCCACCTGCCGCATCTCCAGCCAGCACATCGCCAACTGGTTGCACCATGACGTGGTCAGCAAGGACCAGGTGATGGAAACCATGAAGCGCATGGCCAAGGTGGTGGACGAGCAGAACGCTGGCGACCCCACCTACACCAACATGTCCGACGACTTCGACGGCAGCCTGGCCTTCAAGGCCTCCTGCGACCTGGTGTTCGAAGGTGCCGAGCAGCCCAGCGGCTACACCGAACCGGTTCTGCACCAACGTCGCCGTGAGCTGAAAGCCAAGCGCGGCTAATCCACCGCGACGCTTGCAGCACCCCGAAAAAGCCCGGCCTCGCGCCGGGCTTTTCTTGTTTATGGGAGCGGACCTTGTGGGAGCGGGCCCCGCCCGCGAAAGGCAAGCGAAGCTTGCCGGCAAAGGTTGCCCCGCGGGATCCCAGAGAGCTTGTTTACGCTGCCGTTAGGAAGGCCTCTGGTATCCTGCCGGGAGCTTTGCTCCCTTTCGCGGGCGAGGCCCGCTCCTACAATTCGCTTTATTCGCCGCCGATTTCCACTTTGACTTCCAGGGGCAGGGAAAAGCGGTCGCTGCGGGTGCTGGCGCCGCCCAGGCCGGTGGCGGACTGGCTTTCGCTGACGGTGATCTGCCCGAGCGGCTGCCATTGCCCGGGGGTGACCACCAGCGTGCTGCTGGCTTGCTGGGTGCGCGCGCTCTGGCGGCCGGCGGGCTCGTCGAAACGTTGCTCGATGGTCAGGCGCACCCGGCCGTCGCTGGTGATCACCGGGGTGATGTCGATGCCCTGCTTAAGCGCCAGCAGCGCCGGGAACTGGGTGCCAGTGAGGGCCACCAGGCTGCCCTGGCTGATCCCCGCCGGATGACCGGACAGGGTGTTGATGCTGTAGCGGTCCTGGCGTCGGGTGGTGACGGTGTTGGCGCCGGCGCGCACGCCCTGGCCGTTGATGCGGATATCGCCGCCGGCGCCGCTGCTGTCGCCTTGGCGGCGCAGTTGCACGGTGACCGTGCGTGGCACCTCGGGCATGTCGCCGAGGGCGCCCAGTATCTCGTCGAAGTTACGGTCGTCGGTGCGGATCACCAGCTTACCCTGGTAGGCGTTGGCGTAGCCGCCTTCGGGCAGCAGCGGACGGATCACCGGCAGCAGGGCCTCGGCGTCGGCGCGCTGGATCACGTGGATCGACATGTCGTCGGCGCGGGCGGCGCCGGACAGCGACAACAACACCAGCAGGGCCAGAGCAAAACTTCGGGCCCAGGGGCCGCCTGGGCGGCGGCGTGGTAGCGGTGGTAGTGACAGTAACGGCATCACGAAAATCCCTGTGCGGCTGGAACCCGCATAATAGCCATAAGCCGCTGTCGCTGAATACCGGGCAGGGCTAGGGCGTCACGCGGCGCCCCTGTTCCCAACGGGCCTTCACCAGCTCGCCGCCGCGGAGCCGGAGCCAGCCCTCGCCCTGGGGCTGGCCGTTCCGGTAGGGGGTGATGCGCTCCACGCGGCCCTGGTGGTTGTATTCGACGAAACGACCGTGACGCTGGCCGTCCCGGTAGTGGCCCTGCAGAAGCGGGTAGCCCTCGGGGGTGGTTTCCCGGTAAGGCCCATCCAGCCGGCCGGCCTGGAAATGGGCAAAGGTGTGGTTGCCGTTGAGGCTGACTTCGAACACGTCGCCCTGGCGCTTACCGTCCTTGAAGGTGGCGCGGTAGCTCAGTTCGCCGTCCTGGAAGCGCTTCCAAGTGCCGGTGGCATCGCCATGGTGGTAGTGCCGCTCGGCGATCAGCGCCCCGGAGGCGGAACGCAGGCGCCAGTCGCCGTGCAGCTCGCCGTCCACGTAGGTGGCGGTTTCCTGCTCGCCGGTGTCGCGCAGGGTGTGCCATTCGCCGACCGGCACGCCATCGCGGTACTGGCCGGATTCCAGCACCTCGCCGGCGGCGTTTTCAGTGCGCCAGGGACCATGCTGTTTGTCTTGCCGGTAGTGCGTATAGGTCCAGCGTTGCTGTTCCGGGCCGCTGCGCTCGCGGACCTCGCCGTCCAGTCGGCCCTGTTCGAAATGTGACACCGAGATCAGACGGTCCTGGGCGTCGTAGCCACGCCAGGTGCCGGTGCGCAGGCCGTCGACCATGCGGCCTTCTTCGCGGCTGCCGCCGTATTGGCTGACGATTCGGTGCCCCTGGGGGATACCGTCCACGTCATGCTCCAGGCGCACCACCTTGCCGTTTCTAAACCCGGTGGTCCATTCGCTGTTGTCCTGGGCATAGCGCAAGCTGACGCGTTCGGGCGGGCCGCCGCCGTCGTGATCGGCGATCACCCGCAGCCATACCGGGGCATCGTTGCGGTAGCGGCCCTGGGCGTCGCGCTGGAAACTGGCTTCGCGCCGCCGGTAACGCCCCTCGCTGTCTTTGCTCCAGGCCATGAACACGCCGGGGGCGGTGTAGCCGGCGTGGCCGATGCGATGGCCGTCGCGGTCATAGCGATTGTAGAAGTTGTCGTAATCGCCGTTTTTATAGCGCCGTTCCTCGTAGATCTGGCCGCCGTCCGGGCCGCCGCCCTCGCCGTAATAACTGATCCGCATGCCGTGGCGGGCGCCGTCCCGGTAGGGCAGCTCGAGCAGCAGGTCGCCGTCTTCGTCGTAGCGCTTCTCGACGCCGTCGAGTTTGCCGGCGGCGTAGGGTTCGAACTCGTCCACCTGCCCGTTCTCGAAGTACGAGATAATGTCGCCGTCGAGGCGGCCCTGGTCGTCGCTCTGGCCGCGCTGTTTGATGTCGCCGTCCGGATACAGGTAGCGCCAGTCGCCGAACCAGTCCGCGTCCTTGTCGGTGCCGGCCCGGGCCCCTTCGGCGTAAAGGGCATCGTTTCCCCGGTAGTGGGCGCGGTACAGGTAGCCGGGCCCGTCGGGGTTTTCCGTCAGCGGTAGGTCCACGTAGTAAAGCGCCTGTTCCGGCTCTTTCGCCGGGGAGTCGTACTGGGTGAAATAGCGGCGCTCGGCGTGGCCGGTGGCGGCCAGCGCCAGGAGCAGGGGGGTCAGGGCAAGCCAATAACGGTGTTTCATTGCGGTACCTCCGGCAGTTTCGCCGTCAGGGCGCGGCTCTGTTCGCCCTGGGCGCGCAGGAAACGGACCTCTTTAACCGGGCCCCAGAAGCGGCGCACGCCGTTGTCGTCCTCGCCGAGCGGCTGCAGCGCCAGACCGGTGTCGTCGACGGCGGCGAAGTCCAAATGCGCGATACCGCCGCAGTCGTCGCCCAGCGCCACGCCGTTGTCACCCTCGAAGCGGGCACAGCCCGGGGCGTCCGGGGTCAGGGTGACGCTGTCCACCTCGGTGGGGCAGCGCGCTTCAAAGGCGATCTCACGGCCATAGAAGTAGCGGATCTGCTCGTCCTCGGTGCGCAGTTCGAAGCCGGGCCGGGTGCCCTGGTCCCGGTCGCCGCCGGCCCAGGTAAAGTGCAGCGGCGTGCCGTGATGGGCACTGCCGTCTGTCGGGGTCAGCGTACACAGGCGCAGGCCCGCCGGGCCGGTGACGCGCAGCCGGTTCTGGTCCTGGCCGCGCAATTCAATCCGTTCAAGCAGGCCGCCGAGCCGGTCCGGGACCGGCGGCAGCGGGGATGCCTGGTGCCGCACGCCGCCGGGGGCCTGCATCGGCTCGGCGGGTAGCGGTCGTACGGTGAAGGTCAGCGGTCGCTGACGCCGCTGCAGCGGCGTCAGCCGCAGCGCCGCGATCGGGGCCTCGGTGAGCAGGCTGACCCGGGCCGGCGGCATGCCCAGGGTAAGGCGGTTCACGAACGTCTCGGCGGAGGTGTCGCCCTGATTCGGCGCGCGGTACACCACCGCGAAGTCCAGCAGCTCGCCATCAGCGCCCAACGGGCGGGCGCTAAGCCGCCCTTCGTTTTCCAGGTGCAGGTCCACGCGCCGTTCGCTCCATTCCAGCACTTGGGTGCCTTCGGGCAGGTCATCGCCCTGACGGACGGTGATTGCTTCCCCCGGTGTCCAGATGCCGGCCTCGCCGTTAACGGTGATCGGCTCGCCGCTCGGCATCGGGTGGTTCGGGGTGGCAATAAGCAGGTCGCGGCCCAGATCCTGCGGGCCCGGGTCCGCCAGGCCATAGAAGCCGCCGGATTCGGCCAGGCGGTTCACCACCAGGCCCGCCGGCGCGTCGTCCCCGAGGCCGGTGAGATGGAAGCTGGTCTGTTGTTGCAACGGCGTGGCCAGCGTCCAGTCCCCGGTGGTGACCAGGCGGTGCTCGTCGGGGCGGTAGAACAGGCTGTCCTCCAGGCTGTCGAGCAAGGTATTCACGTGCTCGGCGTCTTGCAGGGGCTGAAATGCCTCGGCCTCCATGAAGATCGGATCGGCCAGCCGGCGCTCGGTGTAATCCGCCTGCATTTCCGCCTGTATCGGATCCACATCCCAGTCCTTCACCGGGTAGGGGTAATGGGTTTGGCTGATCAGCAGCAGGCGCTGCTCCACCCGCGCGTTTTGTTCCGCCAGGGTCACCGTGCTGTGCAGGCGCAGGGCTTCGGGCATCCCCGAGGGCCAGCGGGCGATCATGCGCGCCTGGCCGGTGACGCCGTCACCGGCCAGGGTAAGCTTGATCAATACCCGGTCGCCGTCGCGAGCCAGCACTTCATAGTCGGCGGTGATCCTGGGCAGCCCCCAGAGCGCGGCGTCGGCGTGCCAGGTGTCACCGGGGCGCGGATCCGAGGGCAACGGGACCGCTGTGGCGGTGGCCTGATCGAGCAGCTGCTGCACCTTGTTGCCAAAGCGCTCCACCAGCGTCTGGTAGAGCGCCTGATCGGCGATCCGCGTGTCGGTGATTTCACCGCCCTCGACGCGGCTCAAGGTACCGGTGGACAGAAATTTGAGCAGCGGTTCGGCGCGCTCGCCGAGTCGTTCCAGGTCGCGGGTATCCAGCTCGCCGCTGCCCAGGCGCAGCCAGGGCAGGGTGGTGCGGATCCAGCGGCCGTCATCGGGCCCGTCGGCGATGCGGTTGCGGACCAGTGCCTTGAGGTTCATGTCCTGGCTGTAGTCGCTGTCCAGAGGCGTCATGGTCTGATGGGCGACGAGCAGGAAATCGTCCTCGTAGTCGCTGTCGGGGGCCGGGTTGTCCTGGCAGGCGGTGATCAGGAAAAAACAGAAAAAAACCAACAAAAAACGCATAATGGCGAACTCCGTAACGCGCGGAATTGTAGCCAATATCGGCGCGGCGCGGTGGGCCGCAAGCCCGAAATGTGAATTAAGTTGCCCTAAATAATGCCCCTTCTCGAGACACAGCATGTTTGGTAATAGCCGTGCGGTAACCAGTAACCAAGAGGGGGTGCACCCCGCTCTGGAAGCCACGGTGCGTCGCCACCTGGCGCACCCCTGGCGCGCGCCGGTGGCGGATCATGACCGGGCCGCGTTCGCGCGTGCCGCGGACTGGGTGGGCACCGCCGACCACCGGCTGATTGTCGACTCCGGGTGCGGCACGGGCCGGTCTTCCGTGGCTCTGGCAAAAACCTACCCGCAGGCGCTGGTGTTGGGGCTGGATCAGTCGCAACACCGCCTGCAGCGCGCGGCGCGCCGCTTCGCCCCGTTACCGGACAACCTGCTGTTGCTGCAGACCGATTGCAGCGGATTCTGGCGGTTGGCGGCGCAGGCCGGCTGGCGGCCCTGGCGCCATTACATTCTTTACCCCAATCCCTGGCCGAAGAGCGCACACTTGAAACGCCGTTGGCACGGACACCCGGTGTTCCCGGTGCTGCTTGAACTGGGCGGCATTTTGGAAATGCGCAGCAACTGGCCCTTGTATCTGGAGGAAGTACAGACCGCCCTGGCGCTCAGTGGTTTGTGTTCGGAAATCACCCCTCTGCCTCACGACAATCAAGCGTTAACCGACTTCGAAGAGAAGTACGCCGCCAGTGGCCAACGGCTCTGGCGTCTCACGGCGAAGCCGGGCCGCTGAGCCGGCCCCCTCCGAGTCCTGGCGCTTCTTTTTGTGCGCTGTTTCTCCCTCTTTATGAGAACCCGATCCGTCGCCGCGACGCGAGTTACCACCGCGCCGCGAATCGGGCCCTTGCTGTGATAGCTGTCCTTGGAATGCCCCTCCTAGAATCAATGTCGTTGCCGCGGGTTATCCGCGGTTGCCAAGGGAGAGAACGGTTAAGAGAACCATTAATTCCGATAAAAAAAGGATCACAGCAATGAAAGCAACCAACCTGGATACAGCGCTGAAAACGCGCTGGCTGACCACCACCGCCGCCGTACTGGCCGGCGTTCTTCTGGCTCCCGCCGCCCTCGCCGGTGACGACGACAACCCGCTCGCGCCGTACGAGGAAGACGGCCCTTACGCCACCACCAGTAGCACCGGCTTCAGTTGCACCGTTTACCGCCCGATCAGCCTCGACAGTGATCATCCGGTAATTCTCTGGGGTAACGGCACCGGCGCCTCACCGAGCGTCTACGGCAGTGGCCTGGAACACTGGGCGTCCTGGGGGTTCGTGGTCGCGGCCGCCAACACCAGCAACGCCGGTTCCGGCGAGGACATGCTCGACTGCATTGATTATCTCGAGGGCCGCAGCTACGCCGACGACCTCGACTTCTCCAATATCGGCGCGTCCGGGCATTCCCAGGGCGGCGGCGGCACCATCATGGCGGCCCGCGATGATCGCATCACCGCCACCGCGCCGATGCAGCCGTACATCCTGGGTCTCGGTCATGAGACCTCATCCCAGTATCAACAGCAGGCGCCGATGCTGCTGCTGTCCGGCTCTTCCGATACGCTGGCCGGTCCCACTCTGAACCAGGCTCCGGTGTACCGGCGCGTGGACGTGCCGGTGTTCTGGGCGACCCTCAACGGCGCCAGCCATTTCGAGCCGACCGGTGATTTCGGTGACTTCAAGGGCATCACCACCGCCTGGTGGTTGTATCAGCTGGAAGGTAATTCCGATGCTGCGAGCCTGTTCACTGGCGCCTGTTCCGCTTGTGATATAAGTGGCTGGGACATGGAGCGTAAGGACCTCTAAAAGATAAGCGGGCTCCATGTGCAAGCACATGGGGCTCGCACCGATCGGCCGGCCCCATCCCAATGGCAGATCCATGGCGGAATTAGGTGTTCCGCGTAGTCGTGAAAGCCGCTGCCAAAAGAATAACAAGGTTTGGGAGCGAACAATGAACGCGAAAATGGTAGGCGGTTCCTTACCGCTTCATCGACACCCTCTCGGTTTCATCGAAGCGTTTTGCAGCCTCGGCGCCAGCCAGGAACGGCTGCTTCGCGACACCGGCATTTCACCGGCAATGTTTGAAATGCGGGAAATCAATATCGGCTTCGATCAATTCCAGCGTCTTCTCCACAACGGCATCGAGGCGTGCTCGCGTCCGGCGTTGGGCGTGGCGGTGGGCATGCGGTTCGACTGGTCGTACTGGGGACCGGTGGGTTTTGTGGTGCATTGCAGCCCGAGTCTTAAGCTGGCGGGCGAAGCGTTTCGCCGCTACCTGGTCATGTCGCAGCCGCATTACGCCACCCACACGGCACGACCCAATGCCTATCTCGACGCCGATAACCGCGTGGTCGAGCCGATCGACTACGCCACCGGCAGTGAGCAGCAAACCGTGCTGCGCGATTTTATCCGTGACTGGCGTCTGGCGGTGACGCTCCGGCTTTGGGATCTGTGCGGCAATAAAAAGGTCGACGACCCGTCGGTGCATGTCCGCCTGGACCGGCCGCGCCCCAGCGAACCCACGGCTTACCGCAGCCTGCCGTGCGAAAGCCTGACGTTCGACTGCGACGAGTTTTCCATATCCGCGCACCGGGATTTTGTCTTCCGGCGCTTCCGGCCCCTGCGCAAGCGGGCGTTCGAGCGGATCATAGACGAGTGCGAGCGAGAGCTGTGCCGGGTGCCGGAGCGCCTGCCGTTCACCGAGCGGGTGCGCTCGCACATCCGCGCTCATTTTCGTCCCGATCTGGATTTGGAGACGGTGGCCAGGCAGCTGCATCTCACGCCCCGTGGCCTGAGCCGGCGACTGGCCCGGGAGAGGGCGTCGTTTCGGCACTTATTGCATGCCGTGCGCATGGAAATCACCAGCTACCAGCTGCGCTATTCGCGCTTGGCGGTGGAAGAGGTGGCGGCTCTGGCAGGGTTTTCCTGCGCGTCCAGTTTGCGCCGCGCGGTGAAAAGCTGGACCGGCGTCACGGTGGGAGAAATTCGCGCCGTCATTGAATGACACCCAGAATGAGGAACAACCATGTTTGATAACAAGGCGTCGGCGGGCCCGTGGATCGCCGCAGTGGCCGTGGCCCTCACGCTCATAGCCGGCACCCTGTACTGGGGCGGTGGGGAGGCGCCGGCGCCGCCAGTGGCGGAACCGGCGCCCGCCCCGACGCAAGCACCGGCTCGGATGGCGCGGGCTCCGGCCGCGGATTCTCCCTCCAGCGGCCGTCCGGGCGACGCCGATCCGGCCCCGGCGGCGCCCGAGCGGGAGCCGCTTCCGGAGCAGGCGGCGATCAGCGAGGCTCTCAGTGGCCTGCAATGGGACGGGCAGGGGCGGCTGCAGGTGGACGCCCGGGTCAGAGAGCATCTGGACGCGCTATTTATCGAGAGGGAAACGCGCCTGGATGCGCGGCAGTTCGAGACCCTCCAGCGGCGCATCACCACCGGTCTGCCGGACGACCGCCGCCGCCAGGTGCTGGACGTGGTGGAACGCTATTACCATTACAGCAACGTTTACCGCGATCTGGGCGATACGTTTCGCTACCTGGGCACCGAGGAAGAGATGTCGCGGGGGCTGAATCAACGGCACAACCTGCGGCGCGACTATCTCGGCGCGGATCTGGCCGAGGCCCTGTTCGGCGAGGAGGAACGCATGATGCGCGTTACTCTGGAGAACATGCGCATCCAGTCCGACCCGACGCTGACCGAGGCGCAGAAGCGGGAGCGGCAGCAGCCGCTCAGTGCCACGCCGGCGACCGCCGAAAAGCGCTGACGCCAATCACGGCGCGGCCCAGGGCGAGCGCCGTGATTAGAAACACCAGATGCAGGAATAACGCCGGGTGGCGAGTGAAGAAGCTGTCCGCCGCTGAGGCCGGGATGGGAATATCCACCCAGTAGGCCGCTTCCCGGCCGTATTCGGACTGCAATAGACGGCGCCCGCTGGGCAGCACCACCGCCGAAGGCCCGTTATTGATCACATGCAGCAACGGCCGGCGGTTTTCCACCGCACGCAGCACCGAGGCATTAAGGTGCTGGTAGGGTTGGCGGGAGGCGCCGAACCAGGCGTTGTTGGAGAGCACCACCAGCAGCTCGGCCGCGCCGCCGCCCCGGGCCGCGTCGGCCACCAATTCGGGAAACAGCGCCTCGTAGCAGATCAGGGGCAGGGCCTCCAGGCCGGCGGTGCCGAAGCGGCCCGGCCGGTCCCCCGCGCTGACCTTGCTGAAGAAACCGCCAAGCTGCTCGCGCACCCAACTGCCGGTACCGGGGAAGGCTTGCAACAGCGGCAGGTACTCACCGAAGGCGACGCGCTGGATCTTGCGATAACGGCCTTGTTCCTGCCCGTCGCGGCCGATCAGCGCGGCACTGTTGAACTGTTCGCCGTTTTCCGCGTGCATGCCCTGGAAGATCAGCGCCGTGTCCAGGTCGGCCACCGAGCGTCGCAACGCGCCGGCCACCCTGGGGTGGACGAAGTAGTCGTCAAAACCGGTCTCCGGCCACACCACCAGGTCCGCGCCGGCACGGGCCAGAGGCTCGGACAACGCCAGGGCTCGCGGGTAGGCGAAGCCATGGCCCGGTGCCGGCGAGGCGTTGCCGGGCGGGGTGTTCTCCTGCACGAAGCCGACGCGGTGCGAGGTGTTGTCATAGCCGTGATGGTCCCAGTGCTGCAGAAGCACGCTGCCCAGGCCCAGCCACAGCACGGGCAGGGCGGCAGCGGCCAGCCCGGCCCTGTCCTTCACAAACCGCTGGCGCGGCGGACTGAACAGCCAGCGGCAGAGCAGCACGTTGACGAGCGCGATTACCGCGTCCAGTGCGTGCACGCCGGTCCAGGCCAGCGGTTGCAGGGCGGTGAGAAAAAGACTCTGGCTCTCGCCGAGCTGGGCCTGGAACAGCATCGGGAAGCGGGCGAAGAACAGTGACGTGAGCACGGGAAACAGCAGCAGCGCCGACCAGCCGGTACGCCGCCGCAACCACTGAAACGCGAGCATCAGCAGTGCAGGAAGCTGGGCGCTGTACAGCCAGAACAGCAGCGCCAGGCCGGCGGTGCCCAGCGCCCCCGGCGACCACAGGTGCTGCAGAAATTCGACGATCCAGAACGCACCCAGGCCGTAGAACACCAGACCGCAAATCAAGCCCAGCCGATAGGCGCGCCCGGGCGAGGTGCCACGAAGCGCCGCCAGCAAAGGTACGAACGCCACCCAGGTCAACGGAAACAGCGCACTGTGAATAAACGGCAAGGCCAGCAGCACGCCGGAGAGGGCGGCCAGGGGCGCGGCCAGGCGCGCCATCAGCGTGGCGCCCCGCCGGTCTGTTGTTCCGCCTGCAGGGCTGCCCGCATGGCGTTTTCTTCATGAAAGAGTGTTTCCGCGTGGCCGCCGAAATAGCGTTTTTGCAGGTCCTGGCGGGCGGTCAGATCGCGTGCCGGCAGCGCCGTCACGGCGTCGCGATAGCGCAGATACTCGAACAGCAGGGTCTCGGCGCCCGCCGCCGGCAAGGCCCGCCGCGCCAGCAGCCGTACACGTTCACGCTCCGCCGTGGAGAGGGGCGCCTGAACCGCATCCGCGGCAAGCCGTACCGCCGTCAGCGTGCGGGTGTCGTAGCGCAGGCCGCCGTGAGGGTCTGCAGGAAGGCGCTCCAGCATCCGGTCGAGCGCCGGCCACAGGCCAGGATTGCCGGCCTCTGGCCAGGCGGGCAGGGTGGCGCGCCCGGATAACGCGCTATCGGCGGTCGGCCAGCGCGAATGTGCGGCGGCCAGGCCGAGCAGCACCAGCAGAGCCAGCGCCGGCCAGCGGTTCGCTGGGTGGGTCGACAAGGCGGGATTGTGCATGTTTGAGCGCTCCGGCGTGGGACACCACGACGAGGGTATCACCGAAGGCGATCCTGGCGACCAGGGCGGTGACGTCAGCGTCGCGCCGGCCCGGTTTTTCGTTGCTGGGGTATTGGGTCGGTGCCGGTCACAGGTGCAGTTCCCGCAGTTCCCGGCTGCCACGGGCCCGCTCCCAGGTGCGCGCGAACTCCTCGGCGCGACGCGGCCCGAGGGGCAGGGCGTGGGCGCACAGGTCCAGCCGCTCCGGGCGGGGCCAGCCGGGGGCCTGGAACAGGCCGGTGCGGTCGGCGACGGCGAAGCACAGGCGCGGGTCGGCGTCGTCGGCTTGCGTCTGGCGCAGTTGAAGCCGTGACGGCAGCCGGCGGCTCAGGTGGATCAAGCCGTGGCCGGTTTTGACGGCGCGCCCGGCATCGTCGAACAGCACCCGCAAGTCGGCGTGCGATGAGGAAAGAGCCAGGCTTTTGAGGGCCGCCAGGACGTCGCTATCGTTGCTGAGGGCGTCCAGCTCTGGCACGCGCAGCCACAGGCGCCGACCGCTGGCGCGGATCAGCGCCGCCAGGGCCGCCGTCGCGCAGGGCGGATGGTGAAGGGTGCGGTCTTCGCCGATCCGAACGTCCATGGGCTTCGCGCTTTAGGTGAGCAACTTGAACATCTGGCGGTGAGGGATGTGGGCGTCCATAAAAATGCCCCCGGACGCTGAGAACCCGGCCCCTTCATAGAAACTGGTGGCGTGGGTCTGGGCGTAGAGAAAGATTTCCCGCATATCGGCGGCGCGCGCGGCTTCTTCGGCGGCCACCAGCAGGGCCCGGCCGATGCCGCTGTTGCGGCGGGTTTCCACCACGCACAGACGGCTGATCTGGCCGCTGCCCAGCAACCGGATGCAGCCGATCGGCTGCTGGTCGTCGCCGAGGGCCAGAAAATGACGAGAGGCCGGGTCGGCGCCGTCCCATTCCAGTTCTTCGGGGACGCCCTGTTCGCCGATGAAGATGCGCTCACGCAGAGCGCTGAGTTCGGCGCGGTGTTCGTCCCAGGAGGTTTCGATAATACTAAAGGCCATGGCGTTCTCGTTAAAACTCGGCAAAGTAGCCCTGGTCTATCCAGTGGTTAAGCAGGTCGCGGCTGTCGGCGTTGAGCACCTCAGCCAGCTCGTCGTGTCGATAGCGGCGCTGGCGCGCTAGCAGCCGCGCCAGCGGCTTCTGGCCCTGATTGAGAGGCCAGGGTTCCCCGTTCAGCCAGGCGGTATCGCCGTGGCAGAGAAGCCGCGCGCCGCCATGGCGGATCAGGGCCGTGGCGGGTTCGGCGGCGCGAATGTGCGCCGGGTCGATAAGAAAATCAAGTCCTGTCTGCCGGGGCGTGCTCAGCCAGCGGGCCAGGGCACGCCCGGCGGCGCCGCGATCCAGTAGCCCGAAAGCGCGGTCGAGCATGGCTTCCCGGTCGTCGGCGCTCAGTTCGCCGGCGTCCTCCACCGGCGCCCGTCCCGGGTCGGCGTGCAACTGTTCGTCGGTGTCGGCGAGGGTTTCGGCGACCATTTCGGCAAGCAAATCCCGGTAGTCCGGGGCGCGGAAGCCCACCGACCAGGTGATGCACTCGCTGTCCAGCGCCACGCCGTGGTGGGCGACGCCCGGCGGCAGGTAGAGGACGTCACCGGGGCCGGCGGTGTATTCCTGCTCAATGGGCATGTGCGCCAGCATTTTCAGGGGCACGTCGCCGCGCAGGCGGCTGTGTTCGTCGCACTTGGGGCCGACCTGCCAGTGGCGCTGGCCGGTGGCCTGGATCAGGAAGACGTCGTACTGATCGAAATGGGGGCCAACGCTGCCGCCTTCGGCCGCATAGCTGATCATGATGTCGTCCAGGCGCCAGCCGGGTACGAAACCGAAATCATCCAGCAGCAGCGACACTTCGGTGAGGTAGTGGTCCACGGACTGAATCAGCAACGTCCAGTCCCGGTCGCCCAGTTCGGAAAAGCGTTGTTCCTCCAGCGGGCCCTGTTCCAGATGCCAGGGGCCGTTGCCGGCGCCGCGGATCAGCCGTGATTCCACCTCCGGCTCCAGCGCCAGCCCGGCCAGGGTGTCCGCGTCCGGGTGCGCCAGACCGCTGGCGGCGCCGGCCATGAACAGGGGCGAGCGCTGCCAGTGGCGCGCCAGGAAATCCCGGGGCGCCATGGGCAAATTGAAGCGAGGCAGAGCGTTGGCGGCAGACATGGTCTCTGGGGCGACGCGGCGGCTACTGGACGCCGCGGGCCTGTTGGCCGGCGTTGCCCACGTAGGTGGCCGGGGTCAGCGCCTTGAGCCGCTCTTTGGCGTCCTCGGGGATCGCCAGGTCGTCGATGAAAGCGGCGAGGGTTTCCTGGTTAATCGCCTTGCCGCGGGTCAGCGCCTTGAGCTTTTCGTAGGGCTTTTCGATGCCGTAGCGGCGCATCACGGTCTGGATCGGCTCGGCCAGCACTTCCCAGGCGGCATCCAGATCGTCGGCGAGCCGCTCGGCGTTGATTTCCAGCTTGCCGATGCCTTTCAGGGCGGCTTCGTAGGCGATCAGGCTGTGTGCCAGGCCCACGCCCATGTTGCGCAGCACGGTGGAATCGGTGAGGTCACGCTGCCAGCGGGAAATCGGCAGCTTGCCGGCCAGGTGGTCCATGATCGCGTTGGCGATGCCCAAATTGCCTTCGGAGTTCTCGAAGTCGATCGGGTTGACCTTGTGCGGCATGGTGGAGGAGCCCACTTCGCCTTCCACGGCGCGCTGCTTGAAGTAGCCCAGGGAAATGTAGCCCCAAAGATCCCGGTCGAAATCCAGCAGAATAGTGTTGAAGCGCATCAGGGCGTGGAAGTATTCGGCGATCCAGTCGTGGGGCTCGATCTGGGTGGTGAAGGGGTTGAAGCTGAGCCCCAGGCCTTCCACGAAACGGCGGGCGAAGGCCGGCCAGTCCACTTCCGGGTAGGCGGCCAGATGGGCGTTGTAGTTGCCCACCGCGCCGTTGATCTTGCCGAGGATTTCCACCGCCGCGAACTGGTCACGTTGGCGCGTCAGGCGCGCCACCACGTTGGCCATTTCCTTGCCCACCGTGGTCGGCGAGGCGGACTGGCCGTGGGTGCGCGACAGCATGGCGGTGTCCGCCAGACCGTGGGCGAGCTTGCGGATGCCGCCGATTACCTGGTCCAGCTTGGGCAGCAGCTGCTCGCGGGCTTCGCGCATCATCAGGGCGTAGGACAGGTTGTTGATGTCCTCGCTGGTGCAGGCGAAGTGCACGAACTCGCTCATGGCGTCGAGCTCTTCATGCTCGGCCATGCGCTCCTTGATGAAGTATTCCACCGCCTTGACGTCGTGGTTGGTGGTGGCTTCGATTTCCTTGATCCGTTCGGCGTCCTTCTCTTCGAAGTCGCGGGTCACGCCGCGCAGGTGCCAGGCGGCCTTGCCGCTCATCAACGGCACTTCCGGGATCGCCTTGTCATGGGCCAGTTGTTCCAGCCAGCTCACTTCCACATGGACCCGATAGCGAATCAAGCCGTATTCGCTGGTGATCGCGCGGAGGGATTCACACTTGCCGGCGTAGCGGCCGTCCACCGGGGAAACGGCGGTAAGGGAAGTAAAGCTGGACATGGGGCAACTCCTGAAGGGAATCCGATAGCGGCGCAATCATACAGCAAAATGGCGCCGGCCGCGTAGCGCCGGAGCGGGCCGGGAACAGGCGCTATTTTTGGTTAATGTTGATTGTCAGGTTGAGGCTATAACTCACTGAATTTTATGCTTTCAAGAATTTCCAGTTGCTGCTTGCGCTGGAACAAAAGCCGCCAGCGGCGCCCGCCCAACTGGTGCCACAGAAAGGCGGCTCGCACCCCGGCCAGGAACAGCGCGCGGATGCGGGCGGCGTTGTCCTCGTCCTGCAAACGCGCCGGCTCGCCCTGGACGCGAATGCGGAACCGGAAAGTGCCCAGGGTATCCAGATAGATGCCCGCCAGGCGATGACAAAAAGTGACATTGGTGGTGCCACCCTGGAAATGTTGCCGCTGGCCCTCGAGAGCAATCAGACGGTGGCGCAGGATGCTGATCACGTCGCTGTTCTTGCGCAGCTTGGAGGACAGATGCAGCAGCGCCAGCGAGTAACTGAGCGGCCGGGCCGCCTGCCGCGTCTGCTCCCGGTTAAGGCTCTGCCGCAGCAAGCGCAGACCGTTCTGGAACAGCGCGGGACGCGGGTAGATGATGTCGAAGTCGGTGGCTTGCATGGTCATCACCCCGTCGAGCAGGGCTTCCATGGCGGCCTGGTCGCAGTCGCCGCTGCTGGCGATCTGGTCGGCCAGGGTGGCGGCCTCGAACACCGCGGCCAGAGCCAGGGCTTGTTGCTGCTGCGAATTCATCGCGTCTCCTCGATCACGGCGCCGCCCAGGCAGGTGTCGGCGTCGTAGAACACCACGGACTGGCCCGGTGTGACGGCCCGCTGGGGCTGGTCGAACACCACCCGCACGCGGCCCGCGCCGGCGTCTTCCACGCGACAAGCCTGGTCCGGCTGGCGGTAGCGGGTTTTGGCGGTGAGCCGGGCGGGCAGCGCCGGTGGCGCGCCGGCGATCCAGTCCACCGGCCCGCTGGTCAGTTCGTCGCGGTAGAGCAGTGGGTGGTCCTGGCCCTGCACGGCGATCAGCGCATTGCGGTCCAGATCCTTGCCGGCCACGTACCAGGGCGCGTCGCCAGCGTCGGCCAGGCCGCCGATACCCAGCCCCTGGCGCTGGCCCAGGGTGTAGTACATCAGGCCATCGTGGCGGCCGATGCGGTGGCCGGCGTCGTCCTCGATATCGCCAGGCTGGGCGGGCAGGTAGGTTTCCAGGAAATCCTTGAAGCGCCGCTCGCCGATAAAGCAGATGCCGGTGGAGTCTTTCTTTTTATGGTTGGCGAAGCCACGGTCGCCGGCCAGGCGGCGCACCTCGGGCTTCTCCAGGTCGCCGAGGGGGAACAGGGTGCGGGCGAACTTGTCAGCGCCGACGGCGTGCAAGAAGTAGGTCTGGTCCTTGTTGTCGTCCACCGCGCGCAGCAGCCGGGCGTGCTCACCGCTGTGATCCACTTGGGCCCCGTGTTCTACCCGCGCATAGTGGCCGGTGGCGATGTAGTCCGCGCCCAGGGTCAGGGCGTGATCCAGAAAGGCGCGGAACTTGATTTCCTTATTACACAGAATGTCCGGGTTGGGGGTGCGCCCGGCGCGGTATTCGGCCAGGAAGTGCTCGAACACCCGGTCCCAGTACTCGGTGGCGAAATTGGCGGTGTGAAGCTCAATGCCCAGCACCCCGGCCACCTGCATGGCGTCGAGCAGATCGTCCCGGGCGGTGCAATACTCAGTGCCGTCGTCCTCGTCCCAGTTCTTCATGAACAGGCCTTCCACCTGATAGCCGGCGTCCAGCAGGCGGGCGGCGGCCACGGAAGAATCGACGCCGCCGGACATACCGACGATGACGCGGGTGTTTTCGGGCGCTTGTGTGTGCATGGGGCTCTCTATATGGGCGCTTTAACGCGAATCAACCGCGCTGCAGTGGCCAGGGGTGCTGATAAATGGCATCCAGCGGCAGGCGCCGACCGCTTTGATAGTCGGCCACGCACCGCGCCACCAGTGGGCTGCGGTGCTCGGCACGGCGCTGTGCCAGCTCTTCAGGCGTCAACCAGATCGCCTCCAGAATGCCGGTGTCCAGCTTCTGGTGCGGATCGTGTCCCTGGGGCTCGGCGATGAAGCAGGTGCGGTAGTATACCCCGGCGCCTTTATAGGGCTGGAAAATGTACCAGCCGAGCAGGCCGGTGATCTCCACCCGCCAGGCGGTTTCTTCCAGCGTTTCCCGGTAGGCGGCCTGCATCAGGTCTTCGCCGAATTCGGCGTGGCCGGCGGGCTGGTTGATCACCGTCTCGCCGTTCTGGGTTTCGCGCACGAACAGCAGGCGGCCTTCATGTTCCACCACGGTGGCCACTGTAATATGCGCTTGGAAGCTGTTCATCCGGTTCCTGATCCGTCTGTGGTTTACTGCGGGGCGCCGATGGTAGCGCACCCGGGCGCGCCGCGACAGCCGTGGACGGGGCTCAGCCGCGACGCCCGCGCGCGCCGCGCGCCGGTGCCTTGCGCCGGCCCGGACGGGGCGGTTTCTTGGCGGCGTGGATTTGCAGTTCACGCCATTCCCCGGGCGCCAGGCCGCTCAGGTCCCAGTCACCGATGCGCCAGCGTACCAGCCGCAGGGTAGGGTGGCCGATGGCGGCGGTCATACGCCGCACCTGGCGGTTGCGACCTTCGTCTAGGGTGAGTTCCAGCCACTGGTCGGCTACCGTGAGCCGCGTGCGCACCGGCGGGTGCCGTGGCCACAGTGCCGGTGGCGGCACCGCCTTCACCGGCGCCGGACGGCACCGGCCGTCCTTGAGCGTGATGCCCTGGCGGAGGCGCTGCAGCGCGTCTTCCGGCGGCTCGCCTTCCACCTGCACTAGATAGGTCTTGGGCTGGTGGAAGCGGGGGCTGGCGATGTGCGCCTGCAGGGCGCCGTCATCGGTCAGTAACAGCAGGCCCTCAGAGTCCCAGTCCAGCCGGCCGGCGGGATAGACCCCGGGCACCGGAATGAAGTCCTTCAGCGTGTGTCGTCCCCGTGGATCGGTGAACTGGGAGAGCACCTGAAAGGGTTTGTTAAACAAAATCAGTCTGGCCATGGCAAAAAACGCCTTAGTGGACCCGTCAAGGCCAAGCAAGAATAACGCCTGAGTGCTATACTCGCCAGGCAACCGAATCCGACGGTTTTTTTCAGAGGGAGTAGTGTAGATGGGATACCAAAAGATCACGGTTCCGGCGGACGGTGACAAAATCACCGTTAATGCGGACCTATCCCTGAATGTCCCCAACCACCCGGTTATTCCGTACATTGAAGGGGACGGCATCGGCGTCGATATCACGCCGGTGATGATGAAAGTGGTTACCGCCGCAGTAGAAAAAGCCTACGGCACCAAACGTGGCATCACCTGGATGGAAGTCTATGCCGGTGAAAAAGCCACCAAGGTTTACGGCCCGGACACCTGGATGCCCGAAGAAACCCTGGAGGCCCTGCGGGAATACACCGTGGGCATCAAGGGCCCGCTGACCACCCCGGTGAGCGGCGGCATCCGGTCGCTGAACGTGGCCCTGCGCCAGGAGCTGGACCTGTACACCTGCATGCGTCCGGTGCGCTGGTTCGAGGGCGTGCCCAGCCCGGTGCGTCACCCGGAACTCACCGACATGGTGATTTTCCGCGAGAACTCCGAAGACATTTACGCCGGCATCGAGTGGGCGGCCGACAGCCCCGAAGCCACCAAGCTGATCCGCTTCCTGCGCGAGGAGATGGGGGTCACCCAGATCCGCTTCCCGGAAGGCTGCGGCATCGGCATCAAGCCGGTTTCCCGCGAGGGCAGCCAGCGGCTGGTGCGCAAGGCGATCCAGTTCGCCATCGAGAACGACAAGGATTCCGTCACCCTGGTGCACAAAGGCAACATCATGAAGTACACCGAGGGTTCGTTTAAGAACTGGGGTTACGAGCTGGCGGTGGAGCGCTACGGCGCCGAACCCCTGGATGGCGGGCCCTGGCACGTGATGAAGAACCCGCGTACCGGCAAGGACATCGTCATCAAGGATGTGATCGCCGATGCCTTCCTGCAGCAGATTCTGATGCGCCCGGCGGATTACAGCGTGATCGCCACCCTGAACCTCAACGGCGACTACATTTCCGACGCCCTGGCGGCGGAAGTGGGCGGCATTGGTATCGCCCCCGGCGCCAACATTGGCGGCTCGGTGGCGCTGTTTGAAGCCACCCACGGCACCGCGCCGAAATACGCCGGTCAGGACAAGGTGAACCCGGGCTCGCTGATTCTCTCCGCGGAGATGATGCTGCGTCACATGGGCTGGAACGATGCCGCCGATCTGGTGATCACCGGTATGGAAGGCGCGATCGCGGCGAAGACCGTGACCTACGACTTCGAACGTTTGATGCCCGACGCCACCCTGCTCAAGTGCTCTCAGTTCGGCGACGCCGTCATCGAGCACATGGGGGTCTGATCGGCCCCGGCTTGCGCGCGGTCCCGGCGTCAGCCGGAGACGGCGCTGTTTTCCCGGTCCCGTCGTCGTGGTTTTTGGCGGCGGGAAGTCGGGGACTCTTCGTCCCTGCCGTCTTTCCCGTTCTTGACCTCACCCGGCTTAAGATTGACCGCGTGATAGCCTTTGCTGGCCTCGCGGAGTTCGTACTCCACGTTCTGGCCCGCGTACAAGGTTTTGTAGCCTTCCTCCTGAATGTAGGAGTAATGCACGAAAAGGTCGTCACCGCCCTCATCGGGCCGGACGAAGCCGTAGCCCTTGGCGTTGTTAAACCATTTCACTGTTCCCGTTGCCATGGTCCTTCCCTCTGGCCGCTGGCTGTGATTGTTCTTCTTTATCGCGGCTGCGATAGAATAGGCTGGTTTTTGATCAACTGTTCCCTAAGGCCGCGAGGGTGTCAACCCCCGGTGGGGATTGAAAAATACCCGGACACCCCTCATTTGTTCATTGCCCGCTGACGCCGGTGGGTATACAACCGTTAGAGATGGTTATGAAGAGGCAGCAACACCCGATATTTGTTCTGATGAGCGACAGGCGCTCTCCCGGCCACATCTGGGGCCCGGCGTCGGACCCTGACAAACCGGGCGAGCCCGATCGTCACGGTGAGGCCACCGTTGAGGAAGCCAAGCCTCGACTCAAGCGCCCGCCGATGTACAAAGTATTGATGTTGAACGATGACTACACGCCCATGGATTTCGTCATCGAGGTGCTGGAAACCTTCTTTCGCATGGATCGCGAGCAAGCCACCCGGGTTATGCTGACGGTGCATACCCGGGGGAAGGCGGTGTGCGGGGTGTTCCCCCAGGACATCGCCGAAACCAAGGCCGCGCAAGTGGTCGACTACGCCCGTGAAAATCAGCATCCGCTGATGTGCCAGGTCGAAAAGGCCTGAAAGTCTCCGGCAACGGAGCGGGCAACAAGCAGTGAGGTAGCCTATGCTCAGCAAAGAACTGGAACTGACTCTCAACGAGGCTTTCCACCACGCACGCAGCCACCGGCATGAATTCATGACCGTGGAACACCTGTTGCTGGCGCTGCTCGATAACGAGGCGGCGGTGGAAGTGTTGCGCGCCTGCGGCGCCGATATGGAAGAGCTGCGCGAGGCCCTGACTCAGTTCATCGACGACTCCACCCCGTTACTGCCGGAAGACGGCGAACGCGACACGCAACCGACGCTGGGTTTCCAGCGGGTCCTGCAGCGCGCCGTGTTCAGCGTGCAGTCCTCGGGCAACAAGGAAGTCACCGGTGCCAACGTGCTGGTGGCGATCTTCAACGAACAGGAGAGCCAGGCGGTCTATCTGCTTAACAGCCAGGATGTGCACCGTCTGGACGTGGTCAATTTCATCGCCCACGGCATTTCCCAGGTGGAAGACAGCGATCCGGCCGCGGAACAGCGCGAAGACATGGACGGCGCCGCCGAAGGCGCTCCGGCCAGCGCGCTGGAATCCTACGCCAGCAACCTCAACGAACTGGCCCGCGCGGATCGTATCGACCCGCTGGTGGGTCGTGCCTTCGAGATCGAGCGGGCCGCGCAGATTCTCTGCCGGCGCCGCAAGAACAACCCGCTGCTGGTGGGCGAGCCCGGTGTCGGCAAGACCGCCATCGCCGAGGGCCTGGCGCGCATGATCGTCGAAGAGAAGGTGCCCGAGCCGCTGCTCGACGCCACCGTCTACTCCCTGGACCTGGGCGCGCTGCTGGCGGGCACCAAGTACCGGGGTGACTTCGAAAAGCGCTTGAAGAACCTGCTCTCGGAGCTGCGCAAGCAGGACAACGCGATTCTGTTCATCGATGAGATCCACACCATCATCGGTGCCGGCGCGGCGTCCGGCGGTGTGATGGATGCCTCTAACCTGCTCAAGCCGATGCTCGCCTCCGGTGAGCTGAAGTGCATGGGCTCCACCACCTTCACCGAGTACCGCACCATCTTCGAGAAGGACCGGGCGTTGTCCCGCCGCTTCCAGAAGATCGACGTGGTGGAACCCTCGGTGGACGACACCGTGGGCATCCTCAAAGGGCTCAAGAGCCGTTTCGAGGCGCACCACAACGTGGTCTACACCGACGCGGCCCTGAAGACGGCGGCGGAACTGAGCGCGCGTTACATTAACGACCGCTTCCTGCCGGACAAGGCCATCGATGTGATCGACGAGGTCGGCGCCTGGCAGCGTCTGCGCCCGGAAGGCGAGCGTAAGGAAACCATCGACCAGGCGGACGTGGAAGCCATCGTGGCGAAAATCGCCCGGATTCCGCCCAAGCAGGTGTCCTCTTCCGATAAGGAAGTGCTGCAGAACCTGGAACGGGATCTGAAGATGACCGTGTTCGGTCAGGAAGACGCCATCGACACCATTTCGGCGGCGATCAAACTGTCCCGCGCCGGTCTCAAGGCCGACCACAAGCCGATCGGGTCCTTTATGTTCGCCGGCCCCACCGGGGTGGGCAAAACCGAAGTCAGCCGTCAGCTGGCCCGCGCCCTGGGCGTGGAGCTGGTGCGCTTCGATATGTCCGAGTACATGGAGCGGCATACCGTCAGCCGGCTGATCGGTGCGCCCCCGGGCTACGTCGGTTTCGATCAGGGCGGTCTGCTCACCGAGGCGGTCACCAAGACGCCACACTGCGTGCTGCTGCTGGATGAAATCGAAAAGGCGCACCCGGAGGTGTTCAACATCCTGCTGCAGGTGATGGATAACGCCAGCCTGACCGATAACAACGGCCGCAAGGCGGACTTCCGCAATGTGATCGTGATCATGACCACCAACGCCGGCGCCGAGGTGCTCAACAAGCGCACCATCGGCTTCACCGAGCAGGACCAGTCCACGGACGGCATGGAAATGCTCAAGAAGGTGTTCTCGCCGGAGTTCCGCAACCGTCTGGACGGCATCATCCAGTTCAGCGCGCTCACCCCGGAAGTGATCCTGGGCGTGGTCGACAAGTTCCTGGTGGAGCTGCAGGCGCAGCTGGACGAGAAAGCGGTGGTGCTCGACGTGGACGACGGCGCGCGCCGCTGGCTCGCGGAGAAGGGCTACGACAAGGATATGGGCGCCCGGCCCATGGCTCGCTTGATCCAGGAGCAGATCAAGAAGCCCCTGGCGGAGAAGCTGCTGTTCGGCGAGTTGGCGGATCGTGGCGGCCAGGTACGCATCACCGCCGGCGACGATGGTCTGGTGCTGACCGTGGATGCTTCCGAGGCGGAGGCGACCTGCTGAGGTTGCCGCCGCTCCCGCCCGGGAGTTTTTCCCCTGAACGAAAAAACCCGGCTTCGGCCGGGTTTTTTGTGCGGGCGCGTCACTGGCGCCGGCGGCGGATTATTTCATCCGGAACGTAATGCGGCCCTTGCTCAGGTCGTAGGGCGACATCTCCACCTTGACCCGGTCGCCGGTCAGGATGCGGATATAGAATTTGCGCATCTTCCCGGAAATATGGGCGGTGATAATGTGGTCATTGTCCAGCTTCACGCGGAACATGGTGTTCGGAAGGGTTTCCAGAACCACCCCTTCCAATTCAATCTGCTCTTCTTTCGCCATCCAGTAAAATTCCGATCTTCGGCTTCAGAGGGAGCGCAATTGTGCCGTAAATGGACTTATCGTGCAAAGCCTATTGACGGTCGCCGGTGCCGTCCGAGGTCAGCAGCCGCCAGCGCCCGTCACGCAGTAGCTCCAGTGGCTGGTACTGGCTCTTGTAACTCATCTTCTGGCACTGCCGGATCCAGTATCCCAGATAGAGATAGGGCAGCCCCAGACGGTGGCTGGCCTGGATTTGCCAGAGCAGGGCGTTGACGCCCAGCCCGCGCGCTTCCTGATCCGGGTCGAAGAAGGTGTAGACCGCCGACAGGCCGTCATCCAGGTGGTCGGTGACCGCCACCGCCAGCAGTGTATCGTCCGGATCGCGGAAACAATGGAAGCGAGTGTCGGCCCAATCGCAGGTGAGAAAACCGGTGAACTGTTCCTCCGACGGCGGAAACATATCGCCGTCACCGTGACGCTGATCGATATAGCGGGCGTAGAGTCGATAGATCTCCCGAGTGTAGCGCGCCGGTTCTTCGCTCACCGAAAGATCACTGTTGCGCTTGATCAGCCGGCGGTGGCGCCGCCGGGGCCGGAAATCCGCGACCCGGACGCGGGCCGGAATGCAGGCCTGACACCCTTCGCAGTGGGGACGGTAGAGGTAGTCGCCGCTGCGGCGGAAGCCGAGACGGGACAAGTCGCTGTAGAGGCGGGCGTCCAGCGGCGTCTGCGGGTCGACAAAAAGCGTGGCCGCCTGCCGGCCTTCCAAATAGCTGCAAGGGTGGGCGGGGGTGCGGAAAAATCGCAGTTCGGACAAATCGCTCATGGCGTCATTCTAGCCCAGCGGCGGCCTCCGGGAATACCGCTTCGGCGCTTTCCTCGCGGCCACGCCTTGGCTAGTCTGTAGCCGGTTTGTATCGACATAATGACAATCAAAACAACGTCGGTGGCGGTTTGGGGGCTGTGTTGGCTGCCACCGGGCATCGGCACGGGAGAGACAATGAACAACAATACCAACCCGCCGGCGCCGCTTTGGACGCCGGACGCCGAGCGCGTGGCGAACAGCCGTCTGACCCACTACATGCACTGGCTGAAGCGCGAAAAGGGTCTGGCTTTCAGCGACTATCCGCAACTCTGGGAGTGGTCGGTGGGCCAGCTGGAAAGCTTCTACGCGTCGCTGTGGGAATACTTCGACATTCGTCACTCGCAGCCCTACACCCAGGTACTGGACGGCCACGCGATGCCTGGCGCCAAATGGTTCGAGGGCGCCCGTCTGAACCTGGCCGAGCAGGTATTCCGGTTTCATATCGGCGAGCCGGGGCGGCCGGCCATTGAGTCGCGCTCCGAGCTGCGCGGTCGCCAGACCCTCACCTGGGGCGAGCTGCACCGGCAGATCGCGGCCACCGCCGCCAGCTTGCGCGGCCTGGGCGTGGGCCCCGGCGACCGGGTGGTGGCCTACCTGCCGAATATTCCAGAGACGGTGGTGGCGTTCCTGGCCTGCGCCAGCATCGGCGCGGTCTGGTCCAGCTGTTCGCCGGACATGGGCACGCGCAGCGTGCTCGACCGCTTCCAGCAGATCGATCCGAAGGTGATGATTGCGGTGGACGGCTACCGCTACGGCGGCAAGGATTTCGACCGTCTGGAGGTGGTCGCCGGCTTGCGTGACGACCTGCCCACCCTGGAGCACCTGGTGCTGCTACCGTATCTGGATAACGGCGCGGAGCTGCCCGGCGTCCGCACCTGGGCCTCGATGATTCAGCGCGACGCGCCCATGGCGTTCGAGCAGCTGCCGTTTGATCATCCCATCTGGGTGGTTTATTCCTCCGGCACCACGGGCATGCCCAAGCCGATCGTGCACGGCCACGGCGGCGCCCTGATCAACGGTCTGCTCAATCACGCCCTGCATCTGGATCTGGGCCCGGACGACCGTTTCATGTGGTTCACCACCACTGGCTGGATCATGTGGAACTCGCAAATGTCCGGGCTGCTCACCGGCGCCACCATCTGTCTCTACGACGGCAACCCGGGCTACCCCGATCTGGGCACCCTGTGGCGTTTCGCCGAAGAGACCGGCATCACCGTGTTCGGCGCCGGCGCCGCGTACTTTCTGAACTGTAAGAAGGCGGAGATCGAGCCGTCGCAATGGGTGGATACCGGACGCCTTCGCACCGTGGGCTCCACCGGTTCACCGCTGCCGGAGGAGGGCTATCGCTGGATCATGGATCAGCTCGGCGATGTGCTGATCGCCGCCATCAGCGGCGGCACCGACGTGGCGGCCTCCTACGTGGGGGCCTGCCCGATTCAGCCGGTGTACGCCGGAGAAATGCAGTGCCGCTACCTGGGTACGGCGGTCTACGCCATGGACGACGAGGGCCGCGTGCTCGACGACGAAGTGGGCGAGCTGGTGGTCACCAGACCGATGCCGTCCATGCCGCTGTATTTTTGGAACGACGAGGGCGGACACCGTTACCACGACAGCTACTTCGACGTGTTCCCCGGCATCTGGCGCCACGGCGACTGGATCCGTATCACGCCGCGCGGCGGCGCGGTGATCTATGGCCGTTCCGACACCACCATCAATCGTCACGGCATTCGCATGGGCACCAGCGAGATCTACCGGGTGGTGGAGGAACAGCCCGAGGTGCTCGACAGTCTGGTGGTGGATTTGGAATACCTGGGGCGGGAGTCGTTCATGCCGCTGTTCGTGGTGCTGCGCGACGGTGTGTCGCTGGACGACGACCTGAAAGGGCGGATCAAGGCTGGCATTCGCGAGAACCTCTCCGCCCGCCATGTGCCCAACGACATCGTCGCCGTGCCGGACGTGCCGCGGACCCTGACCGGCAAGAAAATGGAGCTGCCGATCAAAAAGCTGCTGCTCGGCCAGAGTCTGGAGAAAGTCGCCAACCCGGACGCCATGGCCAACCCCGAAAGCATCCAGACGTACATGGACTACGCCGAACAGCGCGGCACGGCCGGGTCGTAGGTCGGATTAGCGAAGCGTAATCCGACATCAAACGTCTGCTGCCGCCTCGGAACGCTTTTGTCGGGTTACGCTGCGCTAACCCGACCTACGGTTCGAGGTCGTTCCAGCGGATCGCTGTTTTCGGCCAGGGCAGGGGAGTGGTGTCGGTAATCAGGGTGTCCAGCTGCCGCTGGAAATCCACCCGCGGCATCAGGAAGGCGCCCAGACGCATCAAATGATCGCTCTCCACCTGGGCGTCCAGCAGCCGGATGCCGAGCCGTGGCGCCAGGCGCCACAGCAGTGCCAGTACGCTTTTCGAGCCGTTGGTGCGGGTCGAGAACATGGATTCGCCGAACAGCACGCCGCCCAGCTGCACGCCGTAAAGACCGCCGGCCAGCTCGCCGCCCTCAAACACGGTAACGCAGTGGGCATGGCCGAGGGCGTGCAGCCGCAGATAGGCGGCGCGCATTTCCGGCGTGATCCAGGTGCCGCCGTCGTCGTCCCGAGGCGCCGCGCAGACATCGATGATCCGTTCGAAGTCGTGGTCCAGGTAGAAAGTCAGGTCGGCATTGCGAAGGTGCCGGCCGAGCCGGCGGCTGATATGAAAATCCCCGGGGCGGAAAACGCACCGGGGATTGGGGGCCCACCACAGGACCGGCTGGCTGGGGTCGTACCAGGGGAAGATGCCCTTGGTGTAGGCGCGGATCAGCGTATCCGGCGCCAGATCATTGCCGGCGGCGAGCAGGCCATTGGGGTCGTCCAGGGCCTCCTCGAGCGGCGGGAAGTCGCTGCCCGGCGGCAACCAGGGGATCACTCTCCTTTCACTCTTCCAGGCTTTCCAGGTACTTTTCCGCGTCCAGGGCCGACATGCAGCCGGCGCCCGCGGAGGTGACCGCCTGGCGGTAGACGTGGTCGGCCACATCGCCGGCGGCGAACACGCCGGGTACGCTGGTGGCGGTGGCGTTGCCTTCCAGGCCGCTCTGGATCTTGATGTAGCCGTTGTTCATGTCCAACTGGCCTTGGAAGATATCGGTGTTGGGCTTGTGGCCGATGGCGATGAACACGCCCTGCAGCTCCACATCCTCTGTGCTGTCGCCCTGGGTAGACTTGACCCGCATGCCGGTGACGCCGGAATCGTCGCCCAGCACTTCGTCCAGGGTGTGGTCCCACATCACCTTGATGTTGTCCTTGGCGAGCAGCTTGTCCTGCAGGATTTTCTCGGCGCGCAGCTTGTCGCGGCGGTGCACCAGCACCACTTCCTCGGCAATGTTGGACAGGTACAGCGCTTCCTCCACGGCGGTGTTGCCGCCGCCGATCACCGCCACTTTCTGGCCGCGATAGAAAAAGCCGTCGCAGGTGGCACAGGCGGACACGCCCTTGCCCATGAACGCCTGCTCGGATTCCAGCCCCAGGTACATGGCGGAGGCGCCAGTGGCGATGACAAGCGCGTCACAGGTGTAAGTGCCGGAGTCGCCTTCCAGCACGAAGGGGCGCTCGTTGATGTTTACGGTGTGGATGTGGTCGTAGACAATCTCGGTTTCGAACCGCTCCGCGTGCTGTTGCATGCGCACCATCAGGTCCGGACCCTGCAGGCCCTCCACGTCACCGGGCCAGTTGTCCACCTCGGTGGTGGTGGTGAGCTGGCCACCGGGCTCGATGCCGGTGATCACCACGGGTTTCAGGTTGGCGCGGGCGGCGTACACCGCCGCGGTGTAGCCGGCCGGGCCGGAACCCAGGATGATCAGTCGATGGTGCTGCGCGTCGCTCATTGATTCCTCCACCACGAATTCAGAATGGTTGCCGCGGGCCATGGCCCGTCCGGCTGATTGGGCAATAGTTGTGGCATACACGCCACCTTTCAAGGCGGAAGCAAACTACAATAAATCCTATCGGCCGTGAAGGGCGTACACTCTATGACTTCGATAGGGAATGCCAAGACCGGGCGACGGGCCGCGCAGGCTGCGGCGGCGCCGCTGGTTCATGACGCCCGGATTGACTACAATCCTTGGAATTTCAGCTCTTTAGGAAGGACTCCTAAGAAATGGGTTTGACTAACGTAAGAGGCCTCGAGTGACGAAGGCAGCCGCCGGCGCGAAACCTTCCGGGTTTTCCCGCCATCTTAAGAAAGGCCTGATGGAAGGCATGGTGATCGCCCTGATTGCCCTGTCGTTGTACTTGTTGCTGGCCCTGATCACCTACGACAGCCGTGATCCGGGCTGGTCCTATGTGGGCGACGCCGGCCAGGTGCAGAACGCCGGCGGGCGCGCGGGCGCGTTCTGCGCCGATCTGCTGCTCGGTCTGTTTGGCTACATGGCCTACGTGTTCCCGGTGCTGGTCGCGTTCTGGGCGTTCAAGGTGCTGCGCGAGCGCCACGCCGGCCTGGCCGGCAGCTGGCCGCTGTTCAGCCTGCGGCTGGTGGGCTTCGTGCTGACCATGATGAGTGGCACAGCGCTGGCCTATATGCACTTTTCCGGCGTCGGCCTGTCGCTGCCGGAGGACGCCGGCGGCATCCTCGGTCAGGTGGTCGGCCAGGCGTCGCTGGCGGCGTTCAACGCCCTCGGCGGCACCCTGGTGATGGTGGCGCTGTTTCTGATCGGCGTTACCGTGTTCACCGACCTGTCCTGGATCGTGCTCACCGAACGCCTGGGCGCGCTGGTGCTGGGCATCGGCCAGAAAGTGCCGGCCTGGTTCGCCCAGCGGCGCGAACAGCGCGCCGAGCGTCAGGCCGCCCGGGAAGCGCGCCACAAGCGCGCGCAGGTGGTCACCGAGGCGAAGAAGAAACAGCAGAACCGCACGCCGCCGAAGATCGGCCAGCTCGCCAAGCCGGTGGAAAAGAGCGAACGGGCGCAGAAAGAGAAGCAGCGCACGCTGTTCACGGCCAAGGTGAGCGGCGACCTGCCGCCGCTGGAACTGCTCGACGCGGTGGACGACCACAGCAAGGGCGGTTATTCCGAGGAAGCGTTGGACGCCATGTCCCGCTTGCTGGAAATCAAGCTCAAGGACTTCAACGTCGACGCCGAAGTGGTGGCGGTGCAGCCCGGCCCGGTGATCACCCGCTTCGAAATCCAGCCGGCGGCGGGCATCAAGGTGTCCAAGATCAGCAACCTGGCCAAGGATCTGGCGCGTTCCCTGGCGGTGATCAGCGTGCGGGTAGTGGAAGTGATCCCCGGCAAGACCACTGTCGGCATCGAGATTCCCAACGAGCAGCGTGAGATGATCCGCCTCACCGAGGTGGTCGGCTCGCGCCTGTTCGACGACGCCAGCTCGCCGCTCACCCTGGCGCTGGGCAAGGACATCTCCGGCAACCCGGTGATGGCGGATCTTGGCAAGATGCCGCACCTGCTGGTGGCCGGCACCACCGGTTCCGGTAAGTCCGTGGGCCTGAACGCGATGCTGCTGTCGCTGATGTTCAAGGCCAACCCGGAAGACGTGCGGATGATCCTGATTGACCCCAAGATGCTGGAACTGGCGGTCTACGACGGCATCCCCCATCTGCTCACGCCGGTGGTCACGGACATGAAAGAGGCGGCCAGCGCGCTGCGCTGGGGCGTCGGCGAAATGGAACGCCGTTACCGGCTGATGGCCTCGGTGGGCGTGCGCAACATCGCCGGCTACAACCGCAAGCTGGCCGAAGCGGAGAAGAAGGGCGAGCCGCTCAAGGATCCGCTGTGGAAGCCCAACGACCCCATGGACCTGAATGAAGAGGCGCCGCTGGCGGTCAAGTTGCCGTACATCGTGATCGTGATCGACGAGTTCGCCGACATGATGATGATCGTCGGCAAGAAGGTGGAAGAGCTGATCGCGCGTATCGCCCAGAAAGCCCGGGCCGCCGGCATCCATCTTATTCTCGCCACCCAGCGCCCGTCGGTGGACGTGATCACCGGTCTGATCAAGGCCAATGTGCCGTCGCGTATCGGTTTTCAGGTGTCGTCCAAGATCGATTCGCGCACGGTGCTGGATCAGGGCGGCGCCGAGCAGCTGCTCGGCCACGGCGACATGCTTTATTTGCCCGCCGGCACCAGTATGCCGGAACGGGTGCACGGCGCCTTTGTCTCAGATGAAGAGGTGCACCGGGTTTGCGACGACTGGCGCAAACGCGGCGAGCCGGATTATCTGGAGGAGATTCTGGAAGGGGGCTCGGATCTGTCGGCGCCCCTGCCGGGCATGGAAGGCGCCAACGGCGGCGAGGAAGACGACCCGCTCTACGACGAGGCGGTGGCCTATGTCACCCAGTCCCGTCGGGCCTCCATCTCTTCGGTGCAACGTAAACTCAAGATCGGCTATAACCGGGCGGCCCGCCTGGTGGAAGCCATGGAAATGGCCGGTGTGGTGTCCGAAGCCGGGCACAATGGCCAGCGCGAAGTCATCGCGCCGCCGCCGGTCTGACAAGGAACCCCTATGTACAAGCTTTTGATGTTGGTAACACTGCTGCCCTCCCTGGCCCTGGCGGACGCCGCCCAGGATCTGGTCGCCAAGCTCCAGGGGCTGCAGAGCCTGCGCGGTGGCTTCGAGCAGACCGTGCTCGACCAGGACGGACGCCGCGCCCAGGAGGCCTCCGGCGCCATGGAAGTGGCGCGGGGCAATCGTTTTTACTGGAGCACCGAGCGCCCTTACGAGCAGCTGGCGGTGTCCGACGGCGACACCGTCTGGGTGTACGACGCCGATCTCGAGCAAGTGGTGGTTCGGCCGCTCAACGAAAACCTCAGCGAGACCCCGGCGCTGCTGTTCGGCGGCGACCCGTCGGCGGTGGGCAAGGCGTTCCGCGTCGAAGAGAAGGACCGCAACGGCGACAATATCACCTACCGCCTGAAGCCGCGCGGCAGCGACCCGCTGTTCGAAACCCTGGACGTGACCTTCGACGGACAGCGTCCGGTATCCATGCGTCTGGAAGACGCCTTGGGCCAGAAGACCGTGATCGATTTCCGCGATCTCACCCTCAATAAGGCGCCGTCCGCGGGTCGCTTCGACTTCCAGCCGCCCGAAGGCACCGACGTCATCCGTCAGCAATGAACGACCTGTTCGAAACCGACAACCGGGCCGCCGCCCAGCCGCTGGCGGCGCGGCTGCGCCCCGCTGATCTGGACGAATACGTCGGTCAGAAACACTTGGTGGGCCCCGGTAAACCCCTGCGCCAGGCCAGCGAACGCGGCCAATTGCACTCGATGATCCTATGGGGCCCGCCGGGCACCGGCAAAACCACGCTGGCGTTGATTCTCGCCCGTTCCGTGGACGCCGAGTTCATCACGCTGTCGGCGGTATTGTCCGGCGTGAAGGACATTCGCGCCGCCGTGGATCAGGCCAAGGCCCGCTTGGGGCAGGGCCGGCGCACGGTGCTGTTCGTGGACGAGGTGCACCGTTTCAATAAGGCCCAGCAGGACGCCTTCTTGCCGCACGTGGAGGAGGGCACGGTGATCTTCATCGGCGCCACCACGGAAAACCCGTCCTTCGAATTGAACAACGCCCTGTTGTCCCGGGCCCGGGTATACCGTTTGCGCGGCCTGGAACGGGCCGACCTGGACGGCCTGCTCAGTCGCGCCCTGGCGGAACCGGAACTGGCGGACACGGTGATCGAGGACGACGCCCGCGACCTGTTGCTGGGTTACGCCGACGGCGACGCCCGCCGGCTTTTGAATATGCTGGAGATCGCCCTGGATCTCACCGAGGGTGACCACCCGCGCATCGACCGGCCGCTGATGGAAGAGGTGCTGCGCGACGCGGTGCGGCGCTTTGACAAGGGCGGCGACGTCTTCTACGACCAGATCAGCGCGCTGCACAAGGCGGTGCGCGGCTCCGACCCGGACGCCGCGCTGTACTGGTTCGCGCGCATGCTCGACGGCGGCTGCGATCCGTTGTACATCGCCCGGCGGGTGGTGCGCATGGCCAGCGAAGAGATCGGCAACGCCGACCCACGCGCGCTCACGCTCTGTCTCAACGCCTGGGACGTGCAGGAGCGCCTCGGCAGCCCGGAGGGCGAGCTGGCGGTGGCGCAGGCGATCGCCTATGTGGCGGTGGCGCCGAAGAGCAACGCGGTCTACAACGCCTATAACGCGGCGCGCGCCCTGGTGGCCGGCAACCCCAGCAATGAGGTGCCGCTGCACCTGCGTAACGCGCCCACCAAGCTGATGAAGAACGAAGGCTACGGCGCCGAGTACCATTACGCCCATGATTTCCCCGACGCCTTCGTCGACGGCGAGAATTATTTTCCCGCGGAGCTGCGCGATACCCGCCTCTACCAGCCGGTGGAGCGCGGTCTGGAAATCCGCATCGCCGAGAAGCTGCGCACCCTGCGCCGCAAAAACGCGGAAAGCGACTGGAAGCGCTACGACGATTAGCCGCTAGCCCTGCTATGGAACGGCCTTGTGGGAGCGGGCCCAGCCCGCGAAAGGGTGGCCTCGGCCACCCGGCGGGATACCAGAGACCTTGTTGGTGCCGTTGTTAGAGAGGCCTCTGGGATCCAGCCGGCCGGCTTTGCCGGCCTTTCGCGGGCAGGGCCCGCTCCTACAAGCTTGCGGCTTAGGATTTTGCTAAGCTTTGCAGCCCTGGCCGCTGGCCAGCGAGACGAACGACGATTTATTCCCAAGGGGATCGACCATGCTTGATATCCGTGCGCTGCGCCAGGACGGCGACGCCATCCGCGATGCGCTCAAAAAACGGGGCTATGACCTGGACCTGGCCGGCTTCCAGAGTCTGGACGCCCGCCGCAAAGACGCGGATGTGCGCTCCCAGGACCTGCAGGCACAGCGTAAGAAAGCCTCCAAGGAAGTCGGCGAGCTGATCAAGTCCGGCATGGACGTGGACGCGGCCAAGGCCAAAGTGGCGGAAACGCTCAAGACGCTGGATGCCGAGCTGGACGACGAAGTCAGCCGGGCCAAGGCGATCCAGGAAGAGATCCGTGACTTCCTGATGGGCGTGCCCAACGTGCCCGTGGACGAAGTGCCGGCCGGCAACGACGAAGACGACAACGTGGAGGTGCGGCAGTGGGGCGCCCCCACCGAACTGGCGTTCACCGCCAAGGATCATGTCGACCTGGGCGAGGCGTTCAGCCAGGGCCACCTGGACTTTGACCGGGCCAGCAAGCTGTCCGGTGCACGCTTCGCGGTGATGAGCGGCCAGCTCGCCCGCCTGCACCGGGCGTTGATCGACTTTATGCTCGACACCCATGCCGTGGAGCACGGGTATCAGGAGCTGTATGTGCCGTATCTGGTGGGCCCGGAGGCCCTGCGTGGCACCGGCCAGCTGCCGAAATTCGAGGAAGACCTGTTCAAGATGGAAGGCGAACGGGAGCTCTACCTGATTCCCACCGCCGAAGTGCCGGTCACCAACCTGGCCGCCGATGAGATTCTCGAGGCGGACAGCATGCCGCGTCGTTATGTCTGCCACACGCCCTGTTTCCGTTCGGAAGCGGGCAGCCACGGCAAGGACACCCGCGGCATGATTCGCCAGCATCAGTTCGAGAAAGTCGAACTGGTGCAGTTAGTGCCCGCCGATCAATCCGACCAGGCGCTGGAAGACCTCACCGGCCACGCCGAGGCGATCCTGCGCAAGCTGGGCCTGGCGTACCGGGTGGTGATCCTGTGCGGCGGCGATCTGGGCTTCTCCGCCGCCAAAACCTACGATATCGAAGTGTGGCTGCCCAGCCAGGGCCGCTACCGGGAAATCTCCTCGTGCTCCAGCTTCCGGGATTACCAGGCGCGCCGTATGCAGGCCCGCTGGCGTAATCCGGAGACCGGTAAACCGGAATTGGTACATACCTTGAATGGTTCCGGTCTGGCCGTGGGCCGGACCCTGGTGGCGATTTTGGAAAACTATCAGAACGAGGACGGTTCCGTGACCGTGCCCGAGGTCCTGCGGCCCTATATGAGAGGGCAGGAACGCCTGAGCTGAAGGTACGCAAGAGGACACAGACGCATGGATTTTCTGCCCCTGGGGCTCAAGCTCGCCGGCCACACCGTGGTTCTGGTGGGCGGCGGTGACACCGCCCTGCGCAAGGCGCGCCTGCTGGACCGGGCCGGTGCACGCCTGCGTCTCGTGGCACCACAATGGCGCACTGAGCTGCAGGCCCTGGCGGAGCAAGGGGAGGGCGGCGAATGTCACCGGCGTGCGTTCCAGGACGCCGATCTGGACGGTGCCCGGCTGGTCGTGCTGGCCACCGATGACGCAGCGCTCAACGAGCGCGTCGCGGCCCTCTGCGCCACCCGGGGCGTGCCGGTCAATGTGGTCGACCGGCCGGACATCAGCAGTTTCGTCTTTCCCGCGCTGATCGACCGCGATCCGCTGTTCATCACCATCAGCTCTTCCGGCGTGTCGCCGGTGCTGACGCGGCGGTTGCGGGCGCGTTTGGAAGCCTGGCTACCCAGCCGGTGGGGGCGCCTCGCGGGTCTTCTGGGCCGCTTCCGCGCGCCGCTGGCGCAGGCGCTGCCGAATCGCAAGGCCCGTGAAGCGTTCTGGGAGCGGCAGCTGGACGGCCCGCTGGTGGAGCAGGTGCTCTCCGGGCACGAATCCGAGGCGGAGGCGGCGCTGCGCACCGCCGTGGCGCACGCCGACCGCGACCGTCCGCCGCCGGTGGATGGCGAGGTGTATCTGGTGGGCGCGGGCCCCGGCGACCCGGATCTGCTCACGTTCCGTGGCCTGCACCTGCTGCGCAAGGCCGATACGGTGCTGTACGACCGGCTGGTGGCCCCGGAGATTCTCGCCCTGGCCCGCGAGGACGCGGCGCTGATCTATGTGGGCAAGGCCCGCGACCGGCACACGCTTCCCCAGGACAACATCAACGACCTGCTGGTGCACTACGCCCGCGAGGGCAAGAAAGTGTGCCGGCTGAAAGGCGGCGACCCCTTTATTTTCGGGCGCGGCGGCGAGGAACTGGAAGAGGTGGTCGCCGCCGGTATTCCGTTCCAGGTGGTGCCCGGCATCACCGCCGCCAGCGGCTGCGCCGCTTACGCCGGCATCCCGCTGACTCACCGCGACCACGCCCAGTCGGTGCGCTTTGTCACCGGCCACCGCAAGGACGGCAGCGTGGACCTGAATTGGGCCACCCTGGTAGCGGAACAGGAAACCCTGGTGTTCTACATGGGGCTGGTGGGGCTGCGCGAAATCTGCGCCCGGCTGATCGAGCACGGGCGCGCGGCGGACACCCCGGTGGCGTTGGTCTCGCGGGGCACCACCGACGCCCAGGAAGTGATCACCGGCACCCTGGACGACCTGGCCGAGCGCATCGAAGGCCGGGAAGTGCACGCGCCCACCCTGATCATCGTCGGCAGCGTGGTCAGCCTGCACCCGCGCTACCGCTGGTTCGGCGCCGCCGAAGCAGGCTGCTAAAGCCGGTCGCGGCGGCGCGCCTCCCACAGGGCGGCGGCCGCCTTTTCGCCTTCCTCCAGGCTGGTGACTTTTTCCAGCCCCCACAGCACCGCCGCCACGGTTTTGATTACGGCGGCCTGGCCGTAGGCGTCGTCCGTCTGACCGCGCCATAGCGCCTGCAAGGGCGCCACCGAGACCTCGCCTGGCGGTGTTTGCCGGCCCATCGCGGCGCTTAACACACCGTCCGCCGGTTCGCCGTGGCGCAGCCCGGTAAGGGCTGTGCGCGCGTCCGGGCGGATCTCCAGCTCACCGCCTTCGCCCTTGAACAGCAACAGGTTGCGGTCGCCGCAGGCGCTGGCCGCGCCCAGGTGCAGCTCCAGATAGGCGGGGTGGAACACGCTCTGCATGCTCAACGGCGCCGCCGCCGGATTGAGGCTGCGCGCCAGCGTATTGATCGGCGAGCGCAGCCCCAGCTGGAAGCGCATCATCAGCAGCTCCGGCAGGGCCGGGCAGAAGCGGCCCAAATCCAGATACGTTAAACCGTCCTGGTCCAGTTGTTCACTGGCCTCGGCCACCGACGCCGGCAACGCCAGGCCCAGCGCCGCCAGCATATCGTCGCTGTAGCGGCGGTTGGGGGTGTGCGCCGGCCCGCCGTGCATCAGAATGCGCAGGCCGTTGTCGGCCAGCAGGCGGGCGGCCAGCAGGTACCAGGGGTGGTGTTTCTTTTTGCCCGCGTAGCTGGGCCAGTCCACATCGACGGCGGGGAGGGCGGCGAGATGTTCCCGACACACCGGCCGGCAGGCGTCCAGAAAACCGGCCAGCTCCTCGGCGGTTTCCTCTTTGACGCGCAGCAGCATCAGGAAGGCGCCGACCTGGGCCGGTTCCGCCTCGCCGCGCAGGATCATCGCCATGGCGTCGGCGGCTTCTTCCCGGGTGAGACTGCGCCGGGCCCGTTTGCCACGGCCCAGGGTGCGCACATAAGGCGCGAAAGGATGTTCGCTCATGAGTTCTCAGCGTCGTACCAGCCGGTGACCGGGCCGTGCTCGGCGATCAGCGCCACCAGTTGGTCGTAATCAATGGTTTTCAGATCCGCCGTGCGTGCCGCCGGCGGGCCCTCGGCGAGCAGAAAGCCCGGCCCCTGCAACGGAAAGTCAGCGGCCACCAGGTGGCCCTGGTCGACGAACACGCACAGATCGTCGTTTTCGTAGACCGCCAGGCAATCGCGGCCGGTGTCATTGTCCAGGTCGTCAAAGCCGATCAGGTGCAACATTATAGTATGACCAGTTGCGCGGCGCTGTGCCGCAGCCCGTGGAGTTCGGTGTCATCCAGGCCCTCAACGCCGTCCAGCCCGGCGGGCAGGTCGTCGCGCCGGGCCACGCAGCGCACGCCGAAGCCGGTGAGCTCGGCGAGCAGGTCGCCATGGTCGGCGCGCCGCGCCAGCACGTTCAAGGGGGTGGCCTCGAACCAGACCAGGGTGGTCACGCCGAAGGCGGCGCCAGTGAGTGCCATGTCCACGGTTTCCCGCCAGCCACCGCCACGCCCCGGCGCATGCCGCAGCAGATAAAGCACTGAATCAGCCAAAATGCACCACCCGGTCGCTCTGTGTCAGGGCGTCCACCCAATCGCCCAGCCCTACCAGCGTGAAGCCCTCCGCCAGGCTGCCGCTTACGTCGTTCAGGCCGGCGCGGCGGGCTTCCTCGCTATCACTGATACCGCGCTTGAGCGCGGCGCCCACGCACACCGAGGCCGGCCAGCCATGCTCCGCCACCAGAGTCTGCCAGCCACGCTGGGCGTCGCAGGCGACATCCCCACGACAGGCCAGACGGTTGGCCAGATGGACGCCGTCGCCGTAGAAGAAGATGCGATAAAGCTGGTGGGAAGAACGGGCCACCGCCTGGGCGGTGTGAAGGGCGGTGAGGGCGCCGGGCCGTTGCGGCCCGGCGGTTACAAGCAGACTGACTTTAATCATTCCCGCTAAGGGCGGTGAGAATGTGCAGCAGGGACAGGAACAGGTTGTAGATCGACACGAACAGCGTAACCGTGGCCATGATGTAGTTGGTCTCGCCGCCGTGGATGATGGCGCTGGTCTGCCACAGTATCAGCAGGGACGAGAGCAGCACGAAGGCGGCGGACACGGCCAGAGACAGCGCGGGAATGTTGAAGAACACCGCCGCCAGGCCGGCCAGGAAGGCCACCAGGATGCCAACCATGATGAAGTTCGTCAGGAAACTGAAGTCCTTGCGGCTCACCAGTGCGATCGCGGACATGGCCACGAAGATACTGGCGGTGCCGCCCAGCGCCAGGGAGACGATCTCCATGCCGCCGTTAATCTGAGCGTACATATTGATGATCGGCCCGGTGGTGAAACCCAGCCAGCCGGTCAGACCGAACACGGCGAGAATGCCCCAGGCGCTGTTGCGCAGCTTGTTGGTGGCGAACAGCAGGCCGAAATACACGCCCAGAGTCACGAAAATATTCACGTAGCCGATGCCCGCGGACATAGCGAACACCGCAGCCCCGGTGGCGACCATCAGGGAAAGCCCCAGCAGCATATAGGTGTTTTTCAGGACCTGAGCGGCGCGCTCGCCGGTGACCGCCGTGCCCGCGTGCTGACGGTGGGGGGCGGTGTACGGGTTCGGGTGGTTGCTCATACTCGGACTCATTGCTTGAGGGTGTCCCATGGATAATAGGGACACTCGCGCCAAAATCAAGATTTCCCTCTTGAATCACACGGTTATGGCAGTCTTATTGACCAGAGGCCGTTGACTGCGAAAGCGTCTCAGGTATGATTGGCGCCCATCGGAGAGGTGGCAGAGTGGTCGAATGCAGCGGTCTTGAAAACCGCCGAGGATTTGCGTCCTCCGTGGGTTCAAATCCCACCCTCTCCGCCAGACGCGGACAAAAGCGCCCCAAGGGGCGCTTTTTTTTTGTCCGCGTCTGGCGGAGAGGGTGGTTTCATTTGAACCCACCGGTTCAACGAGCCGGCCTAGGGCCGGCGCAGAACGCCGCCTTTGGCGGCGGCCCCGAAGGGGTGAGCCGGCGTAGCCGGCGAATAATCCCACCCTCTCGGCGCGCGCAAAGCGCGCCCAAGCCTCTCAGCAAACACCAAGTTCTCGACATACGCTTCCCCAACCTGCGCACCCAGCTTCTTTCCACATCCCCCTCAACGACACATCTCCACCCCCAAGTCCTTTCCACCCCAATCCACGACGCAAAACGCCATGGCCGCGCCCACACCCCTGTGCCAGCATGTCTATTCCAATTTTTGGTATCTCATTCCAAAAGAGTTATTCCATAAACAAAAAAGGAATCACCATGCTCGGTATCGTAGCTATCCTCACCGCCCAACCCGGCAAGGGCGACGCGCTCGCCGCTGAGATGAGCCGCATCGCCGTGGAAGTCCGCAAGGAAGACGGCAATCACGGCTACACCGTGCACCAGTCCGTGGACGACGGCGACACCGTGATGATCTATGAGCAGTACAACGACCAGGCGGCGCTGGACGCCCACCGCGAAAACATGAAAGGCCTGGGCGGTGGTTTGAAAGAGCTGCTGGCCGGACGACCCGACGTGAAGTTGTTCAACGTGGCTGGCTGAAGCGCTCGGCGAACGCTTCCAGCGCGGCGCGCCCCTGAATATCGTCGGCCAGCAGCGGCAGGGTCAGGCGCGGCAGGGCGCCCAAGCGCTGGTCGATATCGGCCAGCAGCCGCTGCTCGCGCGCCCGGCGGGCGCGGAAAAAGGCGCCCTCCACCTCGTCCGGCAACACCCGGTTGATGATCATCCCCGCCACCGGGATTCTGGCCTCGCTGAGGCTGGCCACGGCGCGCTCGGTCTCCAATATCGGCAGCCGCTCTGGCGTCAGCACGAACACAAAACCGGTGTCGCTGGTGTCCTGCAGCCGCCGGCGGGCGCGGTGAAAGCGTCGCTGGCGTTCCAGCAATGGCGCCGCCAGGGCCCGGCCCCGTTCGTCCAGCCCTTCCAGTTCCCGCTCCTCCGGTTCGCCCAGCGGGCTTTCCAGGTCCCGCCCCGGTGTCAGATGGCCGAGCACCTTACCCAGCTGTTCGGTGCGCCGGTTCTGCTTGAGCAGCCCCTCGCTCCAGGCGGCCATCAGTTCCGGCAGACTGAGCAGCCGCAGGGTGTGGCCGGTGGGGGCGGTGTCGAAAATAATCAGGTCAAAGCGGTCCTGCTGATCCATAAGGGTAGTGATGCGCTCCAACAGGGCCGCTTCCTGGGCCCCCGGTGACTGGCGGCTGAGCCGCAGCTGGCGTTCCAGCTCGGGGCGCTGGTCGGCGCCGGCGAAGCGCGCCATTTGCGCGCGAACCCGCTCCAGGTGGGCGTCCACCTCGCTGTCCGGGTCGATTTCCAGGCCGGTGAGGTTGGCGGTCAGGGTGGTTTCCCGGTCGCCGATCTCGCAGTCGAAGGCGTCCGCCAGGCTGTGCGCCGGGTCGGTGGACACCAGCAATACCCGGCGGTCCAGGGCGGCGGCGCGCAGCGCCAGGGCCGACGCCACCGTGGTTTTGCCGACACCGCCTTTGCCGCCCACCATCAGCAGGCGGCGTTCACGCAGCAGGGTGTCGATGTCCAGAGGCGTATCGATGTCCGGGTTCGGCATGAATCAGCAGCAGCGGAAGTGGTCGAGGGGCGAGTGGGGCATGCCCATGCGTTTGTGCCAGTCGTGGAAGCGGTCCAGCAGCAGCGGTTGCAGCTCCAGCGTGTACCAGGTGGCCGGATTGGGAATGCCGAGGGTCTCGGAGAACACCATCAACATGAACAGATCCTCTTCGTCCCGCCGGGCCCGCGCTATGGCGGCGCGGTAGGGGGCGTTGTAGTACGCCGCCCCCAGCTCACCGGCGCGCCGGTACCCGCGGCGCAACCGGCCGATCAGACGCGCCGCCGGTTGCGGGCGGCTCAAGAAATGCTCTCGTCGTTGGCGGCGCCCTTGGCGCGGCGCAGGGCGGCCACGCATTCCAGGGTCACCAGCACCGCCGCCACCAGCACCACCAGGTCGAGACCGAGCAGGAACCAGTTTTCCTTCTGGTAGAAGTCGCGCAGCTGCATCAACAGCGCCGCCAGCGTCATTACCAGCAGGAACACCAGCGGGCCCAGGGTGTAGAAGGTGGGCCGGCCGCGGCGCACCAGCATCACGGTGATCACCAGCAGCGTCAGACCGGCCAGCAGCTGGTTGGTGGTGCCGAACAGGGGCCAGATCAGCAGCCCGCCGGAGCCGTCCGCGCCGCCGGCGCCGAACGCCAGAATCAGGCAGCTGGCCACGGAAAGCAGGGTGGCGGGCAGTGCCTTGCGCATCCAGCCGATGTTATAGATCTCGCCCCACTCCTGGAAAATATAGCGCTGCAGGCGCAGGCCGGTATCCATGGTGGTGCCGGCGAACAGCGCCGCCATCACCGTGAGCAGTGTGGCCGCCACGGTCACTTCCATGCCGGTGCCGGCGGCGAGGATAAAGGCGCCGCCGTCCACGAAGGCGGTCAGGCTGCCCTGGCCGAACGCCGTATAGACCGCCTGCCAGTCCGCCAGCGAGGCGAAGCCCGCGGTGGCGGCAATGATCGCGGCCAGCGCCAGCGCGCCTTCACCCACGGCGCCAAAGTAGCCGACGAAGCGGGCGTCGGTTTCCTTATCCAGCTGCTTGGAGGTAGTGCCCGAAGCCACCAGCCCGTGGAAGCCGGAAATCGCGCCGCAGGCGATGGTCACGAACAGCAGCGGCAGCATCGACGGGGTGCCCTCGGGCACCCCGAAGTTGATCATGGGCGCCACCACCGTGGGGCTGGCGATGATCACCGCGCCGTACAGCAGAATCAGACCGACGAACAGCTGCAGGCCGTTGATGTAGTCGCGTGGCTGCAGCAGCACCCACACCGGCAGCATCGAAGCGATGGCCGCGTAGGCGAACAGAATCAGAATCCACATCGCGTTGGCGGACAGGCCGGCGGTGCTTTTCGGCAGGGTCACCGGCACCGAGGGGCCGATGTAGATAAGCGCGTACAGAGCCGCCACGCCGAGCACCGAGACCAGGCCCAGGCCAATCTTGCGGCGGTAGATCAGTTGACCGATCACCAAAGCCACGGCGATGGCGCCCCACACCGGCACCACGGCACCGGGGTTGTTGATCAGCAGCTTGGCGATCACCACGCCGAACACCGCGTTAACCATCAGCAGCACCAGGAAGATGACGATCATGAAGACGCTGCGGGCACGGCCGCCGACCACCTCGCCGGTCAGCGAGCCCACCGACTTGGCCCGGTTGCGCACACTCGCCCAGATCGCGCCGCTGTCGTGGACGCCGGCGAAGAAAATGGTGCCCAGAACCACCCAGAGGAAGGCGGGCAACCAGCCCCAGATCACCGCGATGGCGGGCCCCACGATGGGCGCCGCGCCGGCCACGGAGGTGAAATGGTGGCCCCAAAGCACGAAGCGATTGGTGGGCACGAAGTCGACCCCGTCCTCGAACTCATGGGCCGGGGTGTGGAAATCCGGGTCGAGCTTGTAGATTTTCTCCGCGATAAAGCGGGAGTAGACGAAGTAGCCGGCGGCCATGCCGCCGAGGCCCAGAACCAAAAGCAGAATCGCGCTCATCGGTCTTGTCCTTGTTGTGAGATTGGCCGGATCTCAGAATTACGCCTCACGCCACCGGACGTCAATGCGACCCTGGTCGAATCGTGACGCCCGCCACTAGTGGTCCATGCGGTTACTTCTGTCACTCTCAGCCGCCACACAAGCGGCGTGGGCCAGGCGCGCGAACGCAGAACTGGTGGTGCCAATTCAAGTGAGCGTAACACCGACCACGGCGCTTGTGTGGCGGCCCTTCGGGAGAGCCTGTGCCGGCGCGACTCGGCGTTGCGTCTCTTGGCAAGGGAACCACCCTTGCCGGCGATACGCGCCTTGATTCGCGCCGGCACAGGCACTCTGAGAGTGACAGAAGTAACCGCATGGACCACTAGGCATCCTGGCCCGGGCGCGCTAGTCTTGGACGGTTCAAAATACATCCACTATCAAGGACGCTAAGTGGGGAGGGTAAAATGATAAAAGTACTGGTGGTCGATGACCACGATTTGGTGAGAACCGGCATCACCCGCATGCTCGGTGATCAGGAAGGGATTCGTGTGGTCGGTCAGGCCGACTGTGGGGAGGAAGCGGTGCGACTGGCCCGCGAGCTGAGCCCGGACGTGGTGCTGATGGACATCAAGATGCCGGGGATCGGCGGTCTCGAAGCGACCCGACGAATGCTGCGCCACGACGACGGCCTGCGGGTGATCGCGGTGACCGTCTGCGAGGATGAGCCGTTTCCTTCGCGCCTGCTGCACGCCGGCGCCGCCGGCTACCTGAGCAAGGGCGCCGACCTGGAAGAGATGGTGCGTGCCATCAAGGTGGTGAGCACCGGGCAGCGCTACATCAGCCCCGAAATCGCCCAGGCGATGGCGCTCAGGCCTTTCGTGCCAACCCCGGACGCGCCGCTGGACATGCTCTCCGAGCGGGAGTTGCAGATCATGATTCTGATCGTCAACTGCCATAAGGTGCAGGATGTGGCCGATCAGTTGTGCCTGTCACCGAAAACGGTGAACACCTACCGCTACCGCATTTTCGACAAGCTGGGCATCAGCAGCGATGTGGAAATGGCCCTGGTGGCGGTGCGCCACGGCATGGTGGACGCCGACGAAGCCAACCCCGCCTGACCTCGGGGCTTGACAGTATTGCGCCAGTGCCGATCCTATGCAGCCTGTCGTTCGCCGATCCCGGAGTGGCCTTGCCGCAATTCGACGCCAAGCAGTTTCTCGCCCACTGTGCCCGCAAGCCCGGTGTGTACCGGATGCTGGACGACGATGGCACGGTGCTCTATGTGGGCAAGGCCCGGGACCTGCGTGCCCGGCTGAACTCCTATTTCCAGAAGAACGTCACCGGCGCCAAGACCCGTGCGCTGGTAAGCCGTATCGCGCGGGTCGAGACCACGGTGACCGCCAGCGAGGCGGAAGCGCTGTTGCTCGAACAGTCACTGATTAAGTCCCTGCGCCCGCCGTACAATATTCTGCTGCGTGACGATAAATCCTACCCGTACATCAAGATCACCACCTCGGACGTTTATCCGCGCATCACCTTTCATCGCGGAAAACGCCGGCCGGGCAGCCGCTACTTCGGGCCCTATCCGAGCGCCGGCAGCGTCCGCGAAACCCTGGCGCTGGTGGAAAAAGTGTTTCGGGTGCGCAATTGCCGCGACAGTTTCTTCCGCAACCGCACACGGCCCTGCCTGCAATATCAAATCGAGCGCTGCACCGCGCCCTGCGTCGAGTTCGTCAGCCGAGAGGCGTACGCCGAGCAGGTGCGTATGGCGATGGATTTTCTTTCCGGCCGCAGCCGCCAGGTCAGCGATCATCTTACCGAGCAGATGGAGAAAGCCGCCGAACAGCTGGATTTCGAGCGGGCGGCGGAATTGCGCGATCAACTCGCCGCGATCCAGGCGGTGCAGCAAAAGCAGAACGTGGAAACCGACCGTGGCGGCGACGTGGACGCGGTGGCCATCGCCGTGCGCCACGGGCTGGCGGTGGTGGAGGTGCTGATGGTGCGCCAGGGCAGGGTGCTCGGCCACCGGAGCTTCCGGCCGGATACCCGGGGCGAGGAAGACAGCAATGAAATTCTGGAAGCCTTCCTGGCCCAGTATTATCTCGGTGAGCGCGACGACCAGTCGATTCCCAGGGAAATCGTGCTGCCAGGGGCGTTGCCGGGGCAGGCGGCGTTGCAGGAAGCGATGGAAACCCAGCTCGGCCGCCGTATCCGCCTGGCGGCCCGGGTGCGCGGCCAGCGCCAGGCCTGGTTGAACATGGCGCAAGCCAATGCGGAGCAGTCGCTGCACGCGGACCTGGCCGCCCGCGAGCACCTCGAACAGCGCTTCCACGCGCTGGAAACGCTGCTTGAGGCGGACACCCCGATTCGCCGCGTCGAGTGTTTCGATATCAGCCACACCCAGGGCGAGCGGGCGGTGGCGTCCTGCGTGGTGTTCGATCAGCAGGGCGCGCGCAAGGCGGATTACCGCCGCTTCAACGTCAGCCCGGAGCACGGCGGTGACGATTACGAGGCCCTGGAAGAAGCGGTGCGGCGTCGCTACCAGCGGGTGGTCAAAGAGGAAGCGAAGCTGCCGGACCTGTTGCTGATTGATGGCGGTAAGGGGCAGATGCAGCGCAGTTTCGAGGTGATTCAGAGCCTGCACCTGGACAACCAGGTGCTGGTGATGGGCATCGGCAAGGGGCCGAGCCGGCGTCCGGGCCTGGAAGTGTTGTACTTGCCGGACGGTCGTGAGCTGGTGCCCGGCGGGGCCCACTCGGCGCTGCATCTGTTGCAGCAAGTGCGTGACGAGGCCCACCGCTTCGCGATCACCGGCCACCGGGCCCGGCGCGGTAAGGCCCGCCGTTCCGGGCTGGAAGACGTTCCCGGCGTCGGACCCAAGCGGCGCAAGGCACTGCTGAACCATTTCGGCGGCTTGAAGCAGCTGCGTAACGCCTCCCGGGAAGAACTGGCCCGGGTGGAGGGCATCAACGCCCAGACCGCGGAGACGCTGTACAACTGGTTTCACGAATAATAAACCGGGTTGCGTCAAGCGTGGCCGTTTCAACAATGAGGCCGGCGCCGCTTTCCGTTATACTCGCGTTTTCCGCCGACGGCATAGACGTTATCCATGTCCAAGCACGCTCCCATTCTGAATTTGCCCAACATTCTCACTCTTATCCGGGTGGCCACCATCCCGGTGCTGGTGGCGGTGTTCTACCTGCCTTTCGGGTGGAGCGATCTGCTTGCCGCGGCCCTGTTTCTGGCCGCCGGCCTCACCGACTGGCTGGACGGATACCTGGCCCGGCGTCTCGGCCAAACCAGCCCGTTCGGCGCCTTCCTGGACCCGGTGGCGGACAAGCTGATCGTCGCCGTGGCGCTGGTGATGCTGGTGCAGACCCACGCCAGCGTCTGGTTCGCGGTGCCGGCCATGGTGATCGTGTCCCGGGAAATCACCGTATCCGCACTGCGCGAATGGATGGCGGAACTCGGGCAACGCGCCCGGGTGGCGGTCAGCTCGATCGGTAAAATCAAAACCGTCATGCAGATGGTGGCGATCACGCTGTTGTTGGCGCTCAAACCGGCCCACGGGGCGGACGGCGATATCCTGATGACGCCGGGCTTGTGGCTGGGCTACGGCTGTTTGTACCTGGCCACCGCGCTGACGCTCTGGTCCATGTTCTCCTATCTGCGCGCGGCGATACCGCAATTCACCAACCCGGGTGACGACCGGGATGCCCCGTAAACAGGGTGGTTTGAAGGCCCCGGGGCAACTGCGCAAAGTTTGTCCAAGATATTGAATCGGCAGTAAAAACAGCCTTGACAGAGACCGGCGCTCGGGTAGAATGCGGCTTCGCGTCGGGGCAACCCGGCGCTGGAAAAAAGCGGGAATAGCTCAGCTGGTAGAGCACAACCTTGCCAAGGTTGGGGTCGCGAGTTCGAATCTCGTTTCCCGCTCCAATTAGTAATGGAACCGGTTGCGAGGGTCGCGAGCTGGAGTGCCAGCCCAGTCGAATCTCGTTTCCCGCTCCAAGTTTCAATGTGAATCTCGACGTTGGGGATTGGGGTCGCGAGCTGGAACGCCAGCCCGATCGAATCACGTTCCCGCTCCAGATTTCCAACCTCGGCCCAAGCCGGGGTTTTTTGTTCGTACAGGTTTAACGGCGCGGTGGCAGAGTGGTTATGCAGCGGACTGCAACTCCGTAAACGCCGGTTCGATTCCGACCCGCGCCTCCATTCCCAGGCCTGCATCTGTTGTGTAAAGTTCGGCATGACCTGCGGGTATGGTGAAATTGGTAGACACAAGAGACTTAAAATCTCTCGGCCTTATGGCTGTGCCGGTTCGAGTCCGGCTACCCGCACCAATTCCTCCCTTTCTTTTCCTCCCTTAGCCTTTTATTGCCGCCTTGAATCGCTTTCTGGTACTTTAATCCTTTAGTCTTAATTCCTGCGGGAAAGCACGAATACCGAGGCAATAGCATAACGCCATAACAAACCTCGGATTCAGGGGGAAACGGTTAATGACTGGGTTTCAGCATCTGTCCGTGCGGCTGAAGATTTTGTCCGTGGCGGGTTTGGGGATCTTTCTGTTCCTCGCTTATTTCTTGTACAGCTACTACATCGCGGAAACCAATATTGATCATCTGCGCCAGGTGGAAAGTCATGACTTTCCGGTGCTGGAGCTGGTCAATGCCAACAATGTGGAATTCCTGGCGATCAGCGACACCTACGGCGACGCCATCACCCAGGGGGACGCTGATCTGCTCGACGAGGGCCGGGAGCGCTCCGACCGGTTTCTGGAACGCCTCGGTGATATTGAGCGTCTCGACCCCACCCTGAGCGCGCCGGTGGATGATCTGCGTTCCGCGTTTATCACCTATATCACCGTCGCCAACGACACCGCCGCCAGACTCGTCGCCGACCCGGCTGCCCGGATCAGCAGCTACGAAGCGCTGACCGAGATGCAGCAGCTGGAAGAGCAATACACCGACGAGCACAGCGCCTTCGAACAACAGCGTTATCAGAGCTTCCGCGATAACCTCAACGCCAGCCGCGAAGACAATAAAAGCACCCAGCTGATCGGCCTGGCCCTGGGCAGCGTGGCGTTCACGCTGCTCGGTTTGATCGCCCTGCGGGTTACCCGCTCCATCACCCGGCCCTTGGAAGACGCCATGGGCGCCGCGGACAGCATCGCCAGCGGCAACTGGGACACCGAAATTCGCAGCGACAGCCGCGACGAAACCGGCCATCTGATCCGCGCCATCCGTAAGATGCGCGACACCCTCAAGGCACGCACCGACGAAGACCGCCGCCAGGAGCAGCTGAAAAACCAGCTCTCCGAGCTCAACACCCTGATGCGTGGCGACCTGAGCATCGAGCAACTGGGCAGTAATCTTCTTTCCTATGTGGTGCCGACACTGGAAGCCCAGGTGGGCGCCTTCTATACCTTCGACACCGAGAGCGAAACCCTGCGCCTCTCCAGCGCCTACGCCATGCAGCGGCGCAAGCAGCTGGCCAACGAGTTCCGCCTGGGCGAGTCGCTGGTCGGGCAAAGCGCGCTGGAAAAGAAAACCATTATTCTCGAGCAGGTGCCAGAGGAGTACATGCTGGTGGGGTCCGGCACCGGCAACGCCGCACCGCGCAATGTCATGGTGCTGCCTATCGTCCACGACGACGAACTCAAAGGGGTGCTGGAAGTGGGCACCTTTGAGGCGTTTTCCGATTCCGATACCGCTTTCCTGGAGCAGGGCGTCGCCCTTATCGGCGTGGCCTTGCACAGCGCCCAAAACCGGTTACGGCTGGCCGGCATGCTGGAACAGACCCAGCAGCAGGCAAGTGCGCTGGAAGCGCAGAAAGAGGAGATGGCCCAGGTTAACCAGGACCTGGAAGAACAGGCCATGGAACTGTCCGCGTCGGAGTCGCGCCTGCAGCAGCAACAGGAAGAGCTGAAAGCGATCAACGAAGAGCTGGAGTCGCAGACCCAGGCGCTGCGTGCGTCGGAAGAGTCCCTGCAGGCGCAGCAGGAAGAACTGCGCGTCACCAACGAGGAACTGGAAGCCCAGGCCAAGGTGCTCGGCGAGCAGAAAGCGGAGATGGGCCAGAAGAACAAAGAGCTAGAGCTGCTGCACCAGGAGCTGGAGGACAAGATCAAGGAACTGGAACTGTCGTCGAAGTACAAATCCGAGTTCCTGTCCACCATGTCCCACGAGCTGCGCACGCCGCTGAATTCGATCTTGATTCTGTCCAACGCACTGGGCCAGAACAAAAAAGGCAATCTCGACGACAAACAGGTCGAGCACGCCCAGGTGATCCACTCCGCCGGCGCCGACCTGTTGTCGCTGATCAACGATATTCTCGATATTTCCAAGATCGAGGAAGGCAAGATGGACGTGATGGTGGACGCCATTGCGCCGTCGGAGCTGTGCGATCACTTCCAGCGCCACTTCAGCCACATCGCCGAGAACCGCAACGTGGCCTTCCAGGTGGCTCAGGGCGAGGGGCTGCCCGGCAGCTTCTACACCGACCGCCAGCGGCTCGAGCAGATTCTTAAAAACCTGCTTTCCAACGCGCTTAAATTCACCGACGACGGTTCCGTGACGCTGAGTATCGAGCGCCCCGGCGACGACGAGCGCATTCCCGGCCGTCTCGACCGTGCCAGCACGGTCAAATTCGCGGTCACCGACACCGGCGTGGGGATCCCCGAGGACAAGCAGAAATTGATTTTCGAAGCCTTCCAGCAGGCCGACGGTACCACCAGCCGCAAATACGGCGGTACCGGCCTGGGGCTGACCATCTCTCGGGAGCTGGCACGCTTGCTGGGCGGTGAAATCAGCCTGTACAGCGACGGCCCCGGCACCGGTGCCACCTTCATGCTTTACTTGCCCGAGGGTCATGCCGGGCAGGGCGATCAGACGGACGACGAAGCGCAAACGACGTCGGCGCAAGCGGTCGATATCGGCGCCAACGCCGAAGCGCATACCGCGGCCAATCGACCGCTGGACGAGCAGGACGGCGACGAAGGCTACGTGGTGCGGGAAAAGACCGTGCTGGTGGTGGAAGACGACGGCGAGTTCGCCAGCGTGCTGGTGGATCTGGCGGCGGATTACGGCCTGGAAAGCCACATCTGCCACGATGGTGAAGCCGGCCTGGAGTACGCCCGACGCTACCGCCCCAGTGCCATTATTCTCGATATCGGCCTGCCCGGTATCGACGGCTGGGAAGTGATGGAGAAGCTCAAGGCCGACGCCCGCACCCAGGATATTCCGGTGCACTTCCTATCCGGCAAGGACGAACGCAAGAAAGCGCTCGACCTGGGCGCCATTGATTTCCTCGCCAAGCCGGTCAGCCAGGAACAGATGCTCAACGCCTTCGCCAAGATCGAAACCGCCATCGAAACCAACGTGCGGCGCCTGCTGGTGGTGGAGGACAGTGCCATCCAGCATGCAAGCATTCGCGAGCTGTTTGATCAGAAGGGCGTTCAGATCACCGCCGTCACCAGCGGCGAGGCGGCTCTGAAAGCGCTTGGCGAAACGGTCTACGACTGCATGATCCTGGATTTGACGCTGCCGGACATGAGCGGCTTCGAGCTGCTGGAGCGCCTGCACGGCAACGATGACTACGAGGCGGTGCCGGTGGTGATCTACACCGGCAAGGATCTGACCCGTGATGAGGAAGCGCGGCTGCGCAAGTACGCCGACCGCATTATTCTCAAGACCGAGCGCTCCCACGAACGCCTGCTCAATGAAGCGTCGCTGTTCCTGCACTGGCTGGAATCCACCTTGCCCGCCCACCGGCGCGGCAATGCCGAATTGATCGAGCACCGCGACGATATTTTCGAGGGCAAGAAGCTGCTGCTGGTGGACGACGACATGCGCAACATCTACGCGCTGTCCGCCCAGCTGGAAGAGTTGGGCTTTGATATCCATCTCGCCAATAACGGACGCGAATCTCTGGAAGCGTTGGATGAAAGCCCGGACTTCGACATCGTTCTGATGGACATCATGATGCCCGAGATGGACGGCTACGAGGCGATGGCGCAGATTCGCAGCCAACCCCGTTTCGCGGCGCTGCCGGTGCTGGCCCTCACCGCCAAGGCGATGAAGGACGACCGCGCCAAGTGCCTGGACGCCGGCGCTAACGATTACTGCTCCAAACCCATCGACATGAGCAAGCTGACCTCGCTGATGCGGGTCTGGCTGCATAAATAGGAGTGCCCGCAGTGGAACCGCAGCCGGCGATCAGCGATGAACAGGTGCAAGTAGAGGATATTGAAATCCGTTTGCTACTGGAGGCTATCTACCAGCTCTACGGCTACGATTTTCGCTCCTACAGCCCGGCTTCCATGCGCCGGCGCATCATGCACCGGCTCACCATGTCGGGCTTTTCCACGGTTCTGGAAATGACCGATCGGGTGCTGCGCGACCGCCAGTTCTTTGTCACTCTGCTCAACGACCTCACCGTCAACGTCACCGAGATGTTCCGCGACCCGGAATTCTACAAGGCGTTCCGCGAGGAAGTGGTGCCGGTGCTGAAGACCTTCCCGTTCATCAAGATATGGCACGCGGGCTGCTCCACCGGCGAAGAGATCTATTCCATGGCCATCCTTCTTGAGGAGGAGGGCCTCTACGAGCGCGCCATGCTGTACGCCACGGACATCGACAAGAACGTGCTTGCCGCGGCCAAGAAAGGCATTTATCCGATCCACGCTTTCAAGCAGTACACGGACAACTATCGTCGTGCCGGCGGCCGCCAGTCGCTCAGCGACTACGCCACCGCCCGCTACGACAGCGTGATCATGGAACAGCGCCTGAAACGCAACATCGTGTTCGCCGACCATGACCTGGCCACCGATCAGGTGTTTGGTGAAATGCATGTGATACTCTGCCGCAACGTATTGATTTACTTTGACCGGCCCCTGCAGCAGCGCGTGTTCAAGCTGTTCGGTGAAAGCCTGGATATGGGCGGCTTTCTATGCCTGGGCACCAAGGAAAGTCTGCGCTTCAGCGGCAATGAAGAGTCGTTCGACGTGGTCAACCGATCACTGCGGATTTTCCGCAAAAGACAATTGCGTCCTAACGCATAACAGACACGCTTAATCGAGAATAATGATGATCGAGCAGAAACTGCTGTTGGTTGATGATCAACCCGCCAACCTGGTCTCCCTGGAAGCTATTCTGGAGGATGAGGGGCGCACGTTGTTGAAGGCCGAATCGGGCCAGGAAGCGCTCAAAATTCTGCTCAAGGAAGACGTCTCCCTGGTGCTTCTGGATGTCCAGATGCCCGGTATGGACGGCTTCGAGGTGGCGGAATTGATGCGTCAGCGTAAAGACACCCAAACCATCCCTATTATCTTCGTTACCGCGATCAGCAAAGAGAAAAAATACGTCTTCAAAGGCTATCAGGCCGGCGCGGTGGACTATTTGTTCAAACCCTTGGATCCGCTGATTCTCAAGAGCAAGGTGAATTTTTTCCTGGAACTGGACCGGCAGCGCCGCGAGCTGCAGGTGAAACTGAAGGAGGCCCAGGCGCACCGCGCCGCCTACGAGGCGGAGAAGCGCAATCGCGGCCAGGGGGAGTAAGTGCCTGGCGTGACGCCCGTTAAAGCGGTCGTTATGGGGGCGTCCTGGGGTGGCTTGAACGCCTATTCCCAGGTGCTTGCCAGCTTGCCTGAAGGCTTTCCCGCGGCCATCATGTTGGTCCAGCATCAGAACGCCAGCACCGAGAACAGGCTGGCCTGGCTGCTGGCCCGCTACAGCCGCTTGCCGGTGGTCGCGCCGGAAGACAAAGAGCGTATTCGACCCGGGCACGTCTATGTGGCACCGCCCGGCTACCATATGCTGGTGGACGCGGACGAAACCATTGCTCTGTCTATGTACCGGGCGGTGCATTTCTCCCGGCCGTCGATTGACGAGTTGTTTTTTTCGGCGGGCCACGTGTATGGCAAGAGTGTGATCGGGGTGATCCTCACCGGCGCCAACGAAGACGGCTCCGAGGGTCTGGACTATATACGCCGCCGCGGCGGGCTGACCCTGGCCCAGTCGCCGCAGAGCAGCGAGGCGCCGGCCATGCCGGAAGCCGCAATAACAAAGGGATCGGTGCGGGACGTGCTGGATCTGGAACGCATCGGCCCGTATCTGGCGGAATTCTTGATTGGGTTGCGAGATGAAAAAACAGAACATCCTGGTCGTCGATGATCACCGGGAGAACCTGATCGCCATGGAGGCGTTGCTGGAGGCCGAGGACCGTAACCTGGTCATGGCCGGTTCTGGCAACGAAGCCCTGGCTTTGGCGCTCAAGCACGATTTCGCGCTGGTCCTGCTCGACGTACAGATGCCGGAGATGGACGGCTTCGAGGTGGCGCAACTGATGCGCCAGAACCGCAAGACCCGGCACATCCCCATTATCTTCGTCACCGCCATTTCCAAGGAACAGAAGTACGTGTTCGAGGGCTACCGGCACGGTGCCGTGGACTATTTGTTCAAGCCCGTCGATGAACAGATTCTGGATGCCAAGGTCAATGTGTTTATGGAGCTGGACCGCCAGCGGCGTAAGCTGCAGCAGGCGGTGGTGCAGATGAAGCGCCTCAAGGACGAGAATGAGCGCCTCTTGCATGCGCTCGGCGAGTCGGTGGTGGGCGCCGACGCCGACGGCCAGGTGACCTTTTGCAACGAATCCGCCTGCGCGCTGCTGAATGTGGAGCGCGACACCCTGCTGGGCATGCCGGTGACGCCGCTGTTGTTCGGGCAAGGGGTGTGGGCTGAGTCGCGGGTTCTGGCGCGTTGCGCCGAGGGGCGGCACTGGGAGGACGACCTGGACGTCCTCCCGCGGGGCGACGACGCGCCGGTGCCGCTGCGAGTGCACGCCAACCCGGTGCTTCGTGAGAGCGGCGAGTTTACCGGGGTGGTGTTCATGCTCCGGCCGCGCGACCCGGACGCCGGCGACGACCGCCGCGAACGCCGCCGTCACCCGCGCAAGCGTATGTTCCATGAACTGGTGGTGTTCGACCGCAGCACCGGTGGTAACGTGGGCCGGCTGACCAATTTAAGCGTCGGCGGCTTCAAGCTGTCACTGCGGCGGGACGTGGCGCCCAGCGAGCAGCTTCAGTTGGGGATGGTGCTTCCGGACCAGATCGGCGGCGTCAACACGATGAGCTTCAACGCCAGGGTGGTGTGGAGCGAGGCACTGGACGAGCCGGGGGAATACCACGCCGGGTTTCAGTTCCTGGATCTTTCCGACAGTAACGGGGAGATCGTGGAAATACTTATGGAAAGGTATTGATGTATGAGTGAAGCAGTCATGGAGCAGTCCGAGCTGCCGGAAGTGGGCGACGGCCCGCTGCTGTTGCCCTACGGTTACGCGCGCCGGTTCGGTGTGCTGCTGCGGGAAAAGGACGGCCGGCGAGAGCTTTGTTGCCGCGACGACGTATCCTTGTCGGCGGTGGCCGAGGTGCAGCGCTGGCTGGGCGGGCTGCCCGCCATCGTGCGCCTCGATGACGGCGCTTTCAGTGCCGCCATGGCGATCACCTACGAGCAGCAGCGCGGCGCCGCCGCCGAGGCCGCCGACAACCTGGAAGGCCTGGACCTGGCCAGCCTGGCGGACTCCCTGCCGGAAACCTCGGACCTGCTGGAGCAGGAAGACGACGCCCCGATTATCCGGCTGATCAACGCCCTGTTCCAGGAAGCGATCCGCGAAGACGCCTCGGACATTCACATCGAAACCTTTGAGCGCCGCCTGGTGGTGCGCATGCGCGTGGACGGCGTGCTCCGAGAGGTGCTCACCCCGAAACGCGAACTGGCGCCGCTGCTGGTGTCACGTATCAAGGTGATGGCGCGCCTCGATATCGCCGAGAAGCGTATCCCCCAGGATGGCCGCATCTCCCTGCGCCTGGGCGGTCGGGACGTGGACGTACGGGTCTCCACCATGCCCTCCAGCAACGGCGAACGGGTGGTGCTGCGTCTGCTCGACAAGCAGGCCGGCCGGCTACAGGTCTCGCATCTGGGCATGGGCGACGTCTGCGACCAGCACATGCGCGAGCTGATCCACAAACCCCACGGCATTATTCTGGTCACCGGCCCCACCGGTTCCGGTAAGACCACCACGCTGTACGCCTCGCTCACCGAGCTCAACGACAGCACCCGCAACATTCTCACCGTGGAAGACCCGATCGAATACCAGTTGGAAGGTATTGGTCAGACCCAGGTGAACACCAAGGTGGACATGACCTTTGCCCGCGGGCTGCGCGCCATTCTCCGCCAAGACCCGGACGTGGTGATGGTGGGGGAGATCCGCGACCTGGAGACCGCGGAGGTCGCGGTTCAGGCGTCCCTCACCGGTCACCTGGTGCTGTCCACCTTGCACACCAACACAGCGGTGGGCGCGGTGACCCGGCTGCAGGACATGGGCATTGAGTCCTTCCTGCTGTCCAGCTCGCTGCTCGGGGCGCTGGCGCAGCGCCTGGTGCGCGTGCTCTGCCCGGACTGCAAACGTCCCTACCAGCCCACCGACAGCGAGCGGCGCATGCTTGGGCTGGCCCCGGACCAGGACGTGACCCTGTACCACCCGGACGGCTGCGAGGCCTGCAACAACCAGGGCTACCGGGGCCGTACCGGCATTTACGAACTGGTCATCATTGACGATGCCATGCGCGAACTGGTTCATGAACGCGTCGGCGAACTGGAGATCACGCGCCACGCCCGCAAGCTGACCCCCAGCATCCGCGAGGATGGCTGGCGCAAAGTGCTGGCCGGCGACACTAGTATTGAAGAAGTACTGCGCGTCACCAAGGAAGACTGATGCCCGCTTTTGAATTTCGCTCCCTGGACCACCGGGGCAAAGTAAAACGTGGCACCCTGGAGGCTGACAGCGCCCGCCATGTGCGCCAGCAGCTGCGCGGCAAGGGCTGGGTGCCGCTGGAAGTGTCCGAGGCCAAGGACCACCAATCCGGGGGCGGTCTGTCGGCGCGCCTGTCCGGCACCGGCAAGCTGAAGGGCGGCGAGCAGGCGCTGATCACCCGGCAGATGGCGACACTGCTGAAATCCGGCCTGCCGGTGGAGCAGGCCCTGGGCGCCGTGGCCAAGCAGGCCGGCAACCCGCGCGTGGAAAAAATCGTCATGGCGGTGCGTGGCAAGGTGCTCGAGGGGTTCAGTCTGGCGCGGGCGCTGGCCGAATACCCGCGCGCCTTCCCGGAAATGTACCGTGCCACGGTGGCCGCCGGGGAGCAGAGTGGCCACCTGGAGCAGGTGCTGGAGCAGCTCGCCGACTACCTGGAAACCCGTGACGACACCGGCCGCTCGGTCAGCCAGGCGATGATCTATCCCGCCTTCATCATGACGTTCTCGGTTCTGATCATCGGCTTCCTGATGGCGTTCGTGGTGCCCAAGATGGTGGCCGTGTTCGACAACCGGGAACAGGCCATGCCCTTTATCACCGTGGCGGTGATCGCGCTCAGTGACTTCGTGCGCGCCTGGGGCTGGTTGCTGGCGCTGGTGGTGGTGGGCGCCGTGGTGGCGTTTTCCCGCGCCATGCGCGAACCCGCGTTCCGGATGCGCGTGCACCGGCGTTTGGCCGCGCTGCCGCTGATCGGCACCATGATGCGTGCCTCCGACAGCGCCCGTCTGGCCAGCACCCTGGGTATCCTCGGCCGCTCCGGCGTACCGCTGGTGGACGCCCTGTTCATCGCCGCCCAGGTGGTCGGCAACCTGGCCATCCGCGAGGCGGTGGTGACCGCCGCCGCTCGCGTTCGCGAAGGCGGCAGCCTGAGCCGGGCGCTGGAAACCAGTGGTTACTTTCCGCCCATGCTGGTACAGATGATCGCCAGCGGCGAAACCAGCGGCGAGCTCGACAACATGCTCAGCCGGGCCGCGGATTACCAGGAACGGGAGCTCACCAGTACGGTCCAAACCATGGTGGGGTTGCTGGGCCCGTTAATGCTGTTGACCATGGCCGGGTTCGTGATTCTCATTGTTCTGGCGGTGATGCTGCCGATCATGCAGATGAACAATTTTATGGCAGGCTGACCGCTAGCAACAAAAAGAAGCGCCATCCCCAAAAACAAGGAAGTGACTTCCAGACAACACGAAAAGGTGTCTCATGAAAAAGATTCAACGCACCCAAAGCGGTTTCACGCTGCTGGAAATCATGGTGGTAGTGGCCATTATCGGCCTGCTCGCCGCGATGATCGTGCCCAATGTGATCGGGCAGGGGGAGCAGGCTAAGGTGGATATCGCCAAGACCAATATGTCGCGGGTGGTCCAGCAGCTTGATATGTACAAGTTCAATAACGGCACTTACCCGTCCACCGAAGAGGGCATCAATGCCCTGGTGGAGCGCTCCGCCTCGGCCCGCAAATGGCCCGAGGGCGGTTACCTGCCGAACGTGCCGGAAGACCCCTGGGGTAATGAATACGTCTACATCAGCCCCGGCGTGGACGGTCCGTTCGACCTGTATTCGCTGGGCGCCGACGGCGCGGAAGGTGGCGACGGCACCGACGCGGACATCAGTTGGCGCGATAGCAACAACTGATGTGGCGGGCCGGCCCTGACGCCAAGCCTCGCGGCCACCGCCAAAGCGGCTTCACCCTGCTGGAAATTCTGGTGGTGGTGGGGCTGGTGGCGATGCTTTCCCTGGCGGTGCTGGTGGTGCCGGTGTGGGTTGATGATCAGCGCCAGCTGGACAGCGAGAGCGCCAGCCTCGCCGACACCCTCACCATGCTGAACGAGCAGAGCCTGTTTTCCGGGCGCCTGATGGCGTTGCGGGTGACCGAGCAGGGCTGGACGCCGTTGAGCTACGACGTGGGCGAGCGCGCGTTCGTGCCCGCCCAGGGTAACGGCCTGCAAGCGAACCGGTTGCCCGAGAGCCTGGAGTTGACCTGGCAGTACGACGACTTGCCCGATAACGACCAGGAAGAGCGGGTTTCGCTGCAGGACGCCGCCAAGCAACTGGTCACTGACGACCCGTTCGGCGGGGACGATCAGGGCTTGCCGGGCGACGACCGTGACGACCGCGGCGGCGAACGGGACGACGAGGAAGACGACGACGAGTCGCTGCCCCAGGTGTTCTTCTTCCCCAGTGGCGAGACCACGCCGATTACCTTCACGGTGCGCTCCCGGCAAGACCTGGACCTGGAAGCGCGTCGCCAGATGAGCGCTCTTGGCAAGGTGCGAGACCCGGACCAGGACGAACAAGAAGAGGCCCTCACGGCGCCGGACGAAAAGCCGGACGACAGCTTGATCGACGACGATTTTCTGGAGGATTGACGATGACCTCGCGCGGCCGGCAACACAGTCAGGCGGGCTTCACATTGGTGGAGGTAGTGCTTGCGGTGGCGGTGCTGGCGCTGGCCATGGTCACCCTCGGCCAGACGCTGGGCGCCAGCGCCGTGGCCTACCGCAATATCGATGACACCCGCCAGGCGTATCTGGTGGCCGCCGACAAGCTGGTGGAAATGCAGGTCTACCAGCAGTGGCCCAATACCGGCACCAATGACGACCAGGTGACGCGGGGCGACCGGGAATGGTGGGTGCGCACCACCATCAGTGCCGGGCCCTACCCGGACACCCGCCGGGTTGATATCGAAGTCGGCGAAATGCGCGACGACGATCAGGGCGGTCTGGTCTACGAGCTGGCCAGTCTGATCGGCAAGCCGGCCCAGGAAGGGCAGTCCTTGACCGGCGGCCAGCAGGGCGGTGGCGGTGACGCCGGCGGCGGCCAGGACCTGACGGGGGGCTGATGCGCGATTCCAGAGCACGGCAGCCGGGTTTCACCCTGCTGGAAATGCTGGTCACCATCGCCATCTTCGCGCTCATGTACGTGGTGGCGGTGGAGTTTCTCAACAGCGCCATGAATAACCGGGACACGCTCAGTGAGGGCGCCGCCGAACTGGAGGACGCCCAGCGCGCGGTGACCTACCTGACCCTGGATTTCGAACAGATGATCGCCCGCCCGGTGCGCGACCCCTATGGCGACCCGCAACCGGCCCTGATCGGCAACGACAACTACGTGGAATTTACCCGCCTGGGTTGGGCCAACCCCTTCGCGTTACGCCGCCGCAGTGAGATGCAGCGCGTGGTGTACGCTTTCGAGGATGAAACGCTCTATCGGCGTTACTGGCCGGTGCTGGACACCAACGTGGCCACCGAATTCCAGGAAGACGTGCTGCTTGACGGTGTCGTCGACTTCAAGGTGCGCTATCTGGACCAGGCGCAAACCGGCGAAGTGGGCTGGCTGGAATTCTGGCCCGAACCGGCGCTGGCCAACACGCCGGTGTGGCAGCAGCGGCTGCCGAAAAGCGTGGAAATCGACATCGAAATGGAAAACGGCCAGCGTCTGCACCGCTATTTCCGCACCGTGGTGAACCCATGGGCGTCCTGATCGTACACCCGCGCAGCGGCGGGCGGCGCCGCCAGCAGGGCATGGCGCTGATCATCGTGCTGATGCTGTTCGCGATCCTGGCGGCGGTGACCACCGAGGTGATGTTTCGCCAGGACCGCTTCCGGGTACGCACCGAGAATCTGTTGGAATGGGACAAACGGTATCAGTACGCCATGGCCGCCGAAGTGGTGGCGGTGCAGGGGCTGATCGACGACCTTGACGAAGACCGCCGCACCAGCCAGCAACTGGACGAATGCATCGAAGAACAGTGGGCCGTGCAGTTGACGCCCACGCCCTACGAGGACGCCATCCTCAGCGCCAGCGTCCAGGACCTGCAGGGGCGTTTTAACCTGAACTGGCTGGTGGAGGCGAACGGCGCCGGCTTCACCCGTGACGACCAGGCCCGGGACATGCTGCAACGGCTGTTGCAACAGACCCTGCCGGACCCGGCCAAGGCGAGCATTCTCGCCAATGAGATGACCGACTGGATCGACAGCAACAATATCGTCGACGCCGTGGAAGGCGCCGAAGACGCGGAGTACCGCCTCAGCCGCACGCCCAACATGCCGGTGGCCCACGAAACGGAACTGCGCGCCCTGCGCAGCTTCACGGTGCAGGATCTGTTTCCAGACCCCGCCGTCTGGGGGCTGTTCACCGCCTTGCCCACCGACACGGCGTTGAACGTGAACACCGCGCCGCTGCCGGTACTGGACGCCGTGCTCGGGCCGTTGGCGGGCTCCGGGGCCGCCGAGGCGGTGGTGTCTCTGCGCCAGGAAGAGCCGATCGAAGACATCGGCACGCTCATGCAACAGGAGCCGTTCAGCAGCCTGGAAGCGGATGGAAAGCAGGCGCTGAGTGACCGACTGGGAGTGGCCAGCGAGTACTTCCAGGTGATGGTGGACGTGGAAGTGGCCGGCAACCTCAGCCGCCTGGTCAGCCGGGTGCGCCGCTCCGCCGGCGGTGGCGCCGACGGCACGCGGGTCTACAGCCGCCAGGTCAAACCGCTGCTGTCGCCGCTCGAACCCGCCTGCAATCCCTTTTACAATGCGGGCGATGACAACAACAATGTGATAGACAGTATTCCAGGGACGTAAAGGATTCTTATTGTGGCCGATTCAGCATTGATCTATCTGGCCCCGGGGGCATTTCAGGACGCACTGGCCGACGCCAGGGTATTGTTCCAGGAAAGCCGCGCGGACAGGCCGCGCCAGGGCAGCCTGACCGAGGCGCTGGAGGCGCTTTCCGGGCGAGCCGTGAACCTGGTCGTGACCAGCGCCGAGGCGCTGCTGACCAGCGTGACCTTGTCGCGCAAGCAGGCTCGCCATTTGCAGCGGGTGCTGCCGTATCTGCTTGAAGAGCAGTTGCTGGAAGCGCCGGAGCACCTCTGGTTCGCGTCCGGCAAGGCGGAGCACGGGCGCTACCCGGTGGCGGTGATCAATCGCCCTAATCTGGAAGCGCTGGTGCGGATGTGCCGGGAGCACCGGGTGCGCCCGCAGAGCCTGAAAGCCGATGCCGACCTGCTGGCGGCGCAGACGCCGGTGCTGATCACGGTGGAAGAGTGGGGCGCTCTGATCCTTGATCGAGACCAGGCTCTGGTGGCCGACGAAGCCCAGCGCGAAGCGGTGCTGGCACTGCACGGTGACGACGAGCTGCACTTTACCCGCCTGGAAGACGCCGCCACGCTTTGCGCTCAACTGCAGTCAGCGCTGGCCGTCGATCACGGCGTGGAGGTGCTGCAGGGGGCCTTTTCGCAACGCCAGAATCAGGCCAGCGGCCCATCGCCCTGGCAGCCCTGGAAACCGGTCATGGGCCTGGCCGCGGCAGTGTTTTTCATTGCTCTGGCGGCGGTTTGGGCCCAGCAGTGGCGGTATCAGAAAGCGGCGGACGAGACCTTCGCCCAGGCCGCCGAGCTCTACCAGTCCCTGTTCCCCGGTGACCGTGCCACCTCCGGTTTGCGGCGCCAGTTCCAGGCACGCCTGGCGCGCCTGGGCGGTGACGGGGACGCTAGCGGTGGGACCCTGTTCCGCGTGCTGCCGGCGGTGGCGTCGACCCTGTCGCAAAGCGAAGTGGAACCCAAGCGGCTGCAGTTCGACCAGCGTGACGGCAGTTTGCTGTTGGACCTGGGCGCCAAGGAATACAACCAGGTGGAAAAGCTGCAGGGCGCGCTGAATGAGAAAGGCGTACGCGCCACGATTGCCAACTACCGGAACGGCGCCACCGGCGTCACCGCCCGGGTGAAAGTGGAGCAGGCGGGATGAACAAGAATCTGCAACAGGCACGGCAAAAGCTGGACGCCAGGCTGGCCCCGGCCCGGGCCTGGTACGAGCAACGTGAACCCCGGGAACAACGCATTCTGCAGGTACTGGCAGCGCTGCTGGCGGTGGCGTTGGTGTACGGGCTGATCTGGCAGCCGGCCTGGGACGCCCGCGACGCGGCCCGCCAGCGTTATCTGGCCAACCAGGAAACCCTGGCGTGGATTGAAAACAACGCCGACGCGGTGCGCGCCGCCCGCGGTGGCGGCAGCAATGCCGGCGCCGACCTGGGCCCCAACTGGACCAGCAATATCAGCCGCTCGGTGCAGTCCTACGGGCTGACCCTGCGCGGCTTCACGCCGGACGGCAACCGCTCGGTGCGTATCCAGATGGAAAACCAGCCGGCCAGCGAGATGTTGCTCTGGCTGCAGGCAATGGAAGAAAAGGGTCTGACCCTGGCGACCATGGAAATGAGCGCCGGCGACAAACCCGGCACGGCCTCCCTGCGTGCCACTTTGGCGCGCTGATTCGTGGCGAAAAAAGCCACCCGAAACGCCGCGCGCCGATCCCCTGGCGGCACCGACGGTGCGGCGCTCACCGCCTGGTTCTGTTACGCCCTGAGCACGGTGGTGCTGGCCCTGGGGGTGACCTGGGCGCTCTACGCCCAAGCCGATTACGGCTATGCCTTCTGGTACAAGGCGTTGGATATCGACCAGCACATCGACGAGTACGGCCCCCTGAACCGTTACCAGCGGCCCGACCTCGAAGCGCTGGACGCCCAACGCCATGTCGAGCTGTTCCATGAAATCCGGGTCGCGGTACACGATGGAGGCCAGGGGCTGACGTCCATCGATTACCGGGACCGCCAGGGCCGGCCGGTGGCCTTGCTGCGCCCCGCGGAAGTGCAGCACCTGCGCGACGTCGCCCATCTCATCGATATTGGCCGCTGGGCGCTGACGGTGGCCTTTCTGGCCTGGCTGCCACTGGCGGTCGGGGTCGCCCGACGGCCGGCGCCGGATTGGCGGCGGCGGGCGCTGGTCGCTGTGACCCCGTTGCTGGCTATGGTAGTTTGGCTGCTCATTTCCGGGCCCGAAGCCGTGTTTTATCAGTTTCACATCTGGTTGTTTCCCGCCGACCATGAGTGGTTCTTCTACTGGCAGGATTCCTTGATGAGCACGCTGATGAAGGCGCCGGTGCTGTTTGGCGGCATTGCCGTGGTGCTCGTGGGGGGCACCCTGGTGCTCACGCCGTTGTTTTACCGTGGCGGGCTAGGGCTGATCGGGCGCCTGCGCCGCGGCCCACTCTGATAATTAGATATTCATGAGCATAGATGTATTGGCCGCCGACGAGCGCGGCGAAGAGAACGTGCAACGCTGGCTCGCGTCCGGGTTGCCGGTGCCGCCGAGTTGGCGCATTTCCCGCCAGGCGGTGCTGGAGCAGGACACCGCCGGCCTGATTCGCCGGCTGCGCGCCTTGCCGCGCATGTTCAACGGCGAACGCTACTGGGTGCTTCACCAAGGGGCCATGAACCCGGAGTCTCAGCGCGAAAGCCTGCTCAATCTGGATTCCGACGAAGCGCTGGCGGCGGCGCTGACCACGGTCTTTGGCCGCGACCCGGCCCCCGGCCAGGTGGTGGTTCAGGCGCTGCCCCGACAGCGTGCCGCCGGGGTGCTGTTCACCCGACATCCTTTGCGCCAGGACCTGCCGCACATGGTGGTGGAAGGCGTGGTCGAGGGGGGCGCCGAACGTCAACGCCTGATTTTCGATGAAGACGGGCGGCTGGTGTATCGCGCCGACAGCGACGCGCCGTCCCTGGACCAGGCGGTGCCGGCGTCACAGCTTCTGGCGCTCGGCGAGCAACTCAGGCGCGGCTTCGAACGGCCCCAGGCCGGGGAGTGGATCCACGACGGCGAGCGGCTATGGCTGCTGCAGACTTTGCCGGTGGGGTCGTTGCCGGTTCCCAAGGAAGTCTGGACGCGCCGCGCCACCCCGGCCCTGTTCAACCAGGCGCTGACGCCGCTCTGGTACACCCTGGCCGGGCGCTGGCTGAAAACCCATTTCTGGCGCCGTCTGGGGCAGCGGCACGGCTGGGATGACCTGGCCCGGGTCGAGCCCTACCGTCGCCAGCAGAGCCACCTCTACACCAACAGCGAATTTTTCCGCCGCCTGCGCGAGCACCATCCCGGCGCGGCGGCCAAGGTGCCGCCCGCCTGGCAACCGCTGGAAAGCGTGGCCGGCTCGCCGAGCGCGGGCAAACCGGTGGGCCGCCTTCAGCGTTGGCGGCAGGCCGGGGAGCTGGCAATAATCGGTCGCCGTCTCAAGGGTTGGCGGGCACCGCACCGCGACCGCGAGCGCCTGTGGCGCAGCCTCATGGAGCTGGACCGCCTGGGCGAGCGTCTCGCCGCCCAGGAAGGCACGCTGTCCTATCTGACCCTGCCGGACCGCCTGCTTGGCGAGCGCGAGCCCTTGCCACTGGCGTTGCTGCTCAGCGACGTGGAGATGACCGCCCTGCGGGCGGTGCTGGCCGGCGATCGGACCACGCTGGAGGCCAGCCCCCTGCGTACCGGCGCGGACCCGGTGCACGCACCGCTGTGCGATCAGCCGGCGCAATTTCAGAGCCTGCGTACTCCAGAGCAGCCGCCAACGTTGCAGGACGAGGTCTCGGCGCAACTGGATCAGCGCCTGTTGCTGCTGGCGCGGCGGGCCCGCGGGCTGCGCTTCGCGGTGGGCAATCGTTTGCGCACGTTGCTGGTCGACGTTGCCGCCCTGCTGGTGCGCGACAAGCTGCTTGCCCACCCGGATGATGTCTTCTTTCTTTACTTCGACGAGTTGTGGGAACTGTGGATGCAGGGCAGGGTGCCGGCGTCCGCGTCCGGCGACGTAATCGGGCAGCGCAAGGTGCGCTACCTGGAAGACGCCCACGCCGGCGCCCCGGACTGGAAGATGGATCGCATCGGTTTCGGCTTCGGCGGCGGTGGCCGGCTCAGCCCGGTACTGCGCGGCGCCACCCTGGTGTCCGGCACGGCGAACGGCCCGCTGCGCCGCCTGTGCAGCGCCTGGGCTCTGAACCGGCTGCAACCCGGCGATATCGTGGTGGTGGATCAGGTTGACCCAAGCTGGGCGCCCTGGCTGGTACAGGCCGCCGGCCTGGTGATCACCGGCCGCGACCCCGCCAACGCGGCCGCCAGCCTGGCAGTGGCCTGCTCGATCCCGGCCGTGTGGGACGTCAGCGACGTCATGCACAGCGTCGTCGATGGAACGCACGCCACGCTCAACGGCGAGCGCGCCGAATTGATAGTTGATAATGGATAATTGATAGCTGCGCGGTCACCGGCGAAGGTCAACCAAAACGCCGTGCCCGCGCACATCCCTTCGAGGCAAACACCCCCATTCTCAATTATCCATTATCCATTGCCTTTCATTCGTCGATGTATCCAAGCAGGTGCGGCACCATCTTCTCGATGTCCTTGCGCGACATGCCTTTGCGGGCCGCGTAGTCGTCCATTTGGTCCTTGCCCAGTTTGCCGGTGCCGAAGTATTTGGATTCCGGGTGTGAGAAGTACCAGCCGGACACCGCCGCCGCCGGGAACATGGCGTAGTGTTCGGTGAGGGTCATGCCGGCGTTCTTTTCCGGTTCCAGCAGTTCCCACAGCAGGGCTTTTTCGGTGTGGTCCGGGCAGGCGGGGTAGCCCGGCGCCGGGCGGATGCCGCGGTACTTTTCCGAGATGATGTCCTGGTTACTGAGCGTTTCGTCGCTGCCGTAGCCCCAGAATTCCTTGCGCACCCGTTCGTGCAGACGTTCCGCGAAGGCTTCGGCGAGCCGGTCCGCCAGGGCCTTGATCATGATTGAGGAATAGTCGTCGTGGTCGGCTTCGAAACGTTGCACGTGTTCGTCGATACCGGCGCCGGCGGTCACCGCGAAGCCGCCCAGCCAGTCGGTCTTGCCGCTTTCTTTCGGGGCGATGAAATCGCTCAGGCAGTAGTCCGGTTTCTGGTTCTTGCTGCGGTCCAGTTGTTGACGCAGATGATGCAGCGTCATGAACGGCTGGTCGTCGCCGGGCTGGCGGTACAGCTGGATATCGTCCATGTCCGAATGGGCCGGCCAGAAGCCAATCACGCCGCGGGCGGTGAGCCACTTTTCCTTGACGATTTTATCCAGCATGTCGCGGGCGTCGTTGTAGAGTTTGGTGGCTTCCACGCCGACCACTTCGTCTTCCAGGATGCGCGGGAACTTGCCGGCCAGTTCCCAGGAGCGAAAGAACGGCGTCCAGTCGATGCGCTCCACCAGCTCGTCCAGGGGGTATTCCTCGAACACCTTGAGGCCTTTGACCTTGGGTTCCGGCGGCGTGTAGCCGTCCCAGTCCGGTTGGAAGCGGTGCTCACGGGCCTGATCAATACTGATCAGAGAGCGGTCCACCTGCTGCTGCTTTCGACGTACGCGCAGCTCTTCGTAGGTTTGCTTGATCTCCGCCACGTAGTCCGCTTTCTGGGTTTTCGACAACAGCCGGGAAGCGACACCCACGGCGCGGGAAGCGTCCGCCACGTGGATCACCGGGTTGTGGTAGTTGGGGTCGATCTTCACCGCGGTATGAATGCGGCTGGTGGTGGCGCCGCCGATCATCAATGGCTGCTCCATGCCCAGGCGTTCCATCTCGCTGGCCACGTGCACCATCTCGTCCAGGGACGGAGTGATCAGACCGGACAAGCCGACGATGTCCACTTTCTCCTCGCGAGCGGTCTCGAGAATCTTGTCGCAGGGCACCATCACACCCAGGTCGACCACGTCGTAGCCGTTGCACTGCAGCACCACGCCGACGATGTTCTTGCCGATATCGTGCACATCGCCTTTCACCGTGGCCATCAGGATCTTGCCGTTGGCTTCGTCCTGGGTGCCCAGCTCTTCTTTCTCTTTCTCCATGTACGGCAGCAGGTAGGCCACCGCCTTTTTCATCACGCGGGCGGATTTGACCACCTGCGGCAGGAACATTTTGCCTTCGCCGAACAGGTCGCCGACCACGTTCATGCCGTCCATCAGCGGCCCTTCAATCACGTGCAGGGGGCGTTCCGCATTCTGACGCGCCAGCTCGGTGTCTTCTTCCACGTAATCGGCAACGCCCTTGACCAGGGCGTGTTGAAGACGTTGCTCCACCGGCCAGGATCGCCATTCCTGGTCTTCCTTCTTGGTTTCCTTTTCGCCGGAGCCTTTGTACTTCTCGGCCAGCTCGAGCAGCCGTTCGGTGCCGTCGTCGCGGCGGTTAAGCACCACGTCTTCCACCGCGTCGCGCAGTTCGTCGGGAATGTCGGCGTAGATCGCCAGTTGCGACGGATTGACGATGCCCATGTCCATGCCGTTCTTGATGGCGTAATAGAGGAACACCGCATGGATGGCTTCGCGCACCGGGTTGTTGCCCCGGAACGAAAAGCTGACGTTGGACACGCCGCCGGAGATCATCGCGTGGGGCAGGGTGCGCTTGATTTCCGCCACCGCTTCGATGAAGTCCACCGCGTAGTTGTTGTGCTCCTCGATGCCGGTGGCGATGGCGAAGATGTTGGGGTCGAAGATAATGTCTTCCGGTGGGAAGCCCACTGCCTCGGTCAGCAACTTGTAGGCACGGGTACAGATGCGCACTTTTTCGTCGCGGCTTTCCGCCTGGCCGTTCTCGTCGAACGCCATCACCACCGTGGCGGCGCCGTAGCGGCGAATCAGCCGCGCCTGATCCAGGAAGGCCTTCTCGCCTTCTTTCAAGGAAATGGAGTTGACCACGCCTTTGCCCTGGATGCACTTCAGGCCGGCTTCGATCACCTCCCACTTGGAGGAGTCGATCATGATCGGCACCTTGGAGATTTCCGGCTCCGCGGCTACCAGGTTGAGGAATCGCACCATGCATTCTTTCGACTCCAACATGCCTTCGTCCATGTTGATGTCGATGACCTGGGCGCCGTTCTCCACCTGGTCGCGGGCCACGTCCAGGGCGGTGTCGTAATCCTCTTCCTTGATCAGCCGCAGAAAGCGCTTGGAACCGGTCACGTTGGTGCGCTCGCCGACGTTCAGGAACAGGTCAGTCGGGGCAATGTTGCAGGGCTCCAGGCCGGACAGGCGGCATTGCACTGGAATCTCGGGCAGACGACGGGGCGCTTTGCCGTGCACCGCTTCGGCGATGGCGGCGATGTGCTCCGGAGTGGTGCCGCAGCAGCCGCCGATGATGTTCAGAAAGCCCGAGTCCGCCCACTCGCCGATTTCCCGGGCCATGGTGTCGGCGTCCAGGTCGTATTCGCCCATCTCGTTGGGCAGGCCGGCGTTGGGGTGCGCGGAGACATGGAACTCGCTGATCCGGGACAGCTCTTCGACGTAGGTGCGCAGTTCCATCGGGCCGAGGGCGCAGTTCAGGCCCATGGAAATCGGCCGGGCATGGCGTAGCGAGTTGTAGAACGCCTCGGTGGTCTGGCCGGTGAGCGTCCGGCCGGAGGCGTCGGTGATGGTGCCGGAAATCATCACCGGCAGATCCAGGCCGTTCTCGTAACAATACTTGTCCACGGCGAATACCGCGGCCTTGGCGTTTAGCGTGTCGAAGATGGTTTCGATCAGAATCAGATCAATGCCGCCTTCCACCAGGCCGTCGATGGCATCGAGATAGGAGACCACCAGGCGGTCGAAATCGGTGTTGCGGTAACCCGGGTCGTTAACGTCCGGGCTGATGCTGGCCGTGCGGTTGGTGGGGCCGAGCACGCCGGCCACGAAGCGCGGGCGCTCGGGGGTGGCCACGGCGTCCGCTGCGCGGCGCGCCACCCGGGCGGCGGCCACATTGATATCTCTTGCCAGATCTTGCATATCGTAGTCCGCCATGGCGATGGCGGTACTGTTGAAAGAGTTGGTCTCGATGATGTCGGCGCCGGCGTTCAGATAATCGCGGTGCAATTGTTCGATCATCTCCGGCTGTGTGATGCTCAGCAGGTCGTTATTGCCCTTCAGGTCGGAAGGCCAATCCGCGTACTGGCTGCCGCGATATTGCGCTTCGGAGAGCTGCAGGCGCTGAATCATCGTGCCCATGCCGCCGTCGAGAATGACGATTCGCTCCCGGAGGAGGGCGTTAAGTTGTTCGCGGCGGTTCGAGGACATGCAAGGCTCCATCGTTGTTTGGCCCGTGGGAAACCGGGGCGCGCATTATAGCGGCTGTGGCCGGGTTACCCAACGTGGCAGGTGCGTTATACTCCCGCCCATTGAACAACGCCGCTCTCGCGCGGCGTTTTAGGAAAGTGTAAGGGGAGTTTGATGCGCCGTACCGTGATCGTAGTGCTGGCTTTGGCCGGCTTCGCTTTTCTGTGGCGCGTGGTGCCGCACGATTTCAATATGACGCCGATGGGCGCACTGGCGTTGTTCGCCGGCGCCTATTTGCGCCATCCCCTGGGCCGGGTGCTGGTGCCGCTCGCCACCCTGGTGGCGTCGGACCTGATACTCGGCTTCCATGATACCGCGTTGTACGTCTACGGCGCCTTTGCCCTGATCGCCCTGGGCGGGGTGCTGTTGCGTCAACGGGGTCTGTTGGCCCATACCGGCGGCGCGGTGGCGGCGGCGCTGCTGTTCTACGCCGTGACCAACTTCGGTGTCTGGGCCGCCGGGGTGCTCTATCCGGCGGACGCTTCCGGTCTGCTGGCCAGCTATGTCGCTGGTTTACCGTTCCTGTGGAAGACCCTGGCCGGCAATGTTTTCTTCACCGTGCTCTTTTTTGCTGTTTTCCAGGTAGTGGAGCGCTACCAGCCCCAAACCCAGAGTACTGAATCCCGCTGATCAAGGCCCACGGCAGGGGCGTTTACGCTGACTTGTCGTGGAGACCCGTACCTTCAGCGTGGCGGAGCTTTGTCTGTTTGATGAGCAATGTCCCGGGTACCTGATCACCATCACTTTGAGGAGGAATAATGCGTAAAACATGGTTGGCCCTGGCGTGCGGCGCGGCGGTAATGCCGGCAGCGATTCACGCCCAGGAAGCGGAGCAGGAAAGTGCTCAGGAGCGAGCCTGGGACATCGAGGTGGAGGCCTCTTACCTCCTCAAGCGCGGCAACAGCGAATCCGAATCGGTCGTCGGCAAGGCCAACGCCGCCCACGACGGGGTCAACTGGCGCCAGACCGCCAAGGCGGAAGCGGTCAATACGCTGGGTGAGAACGACGACGGCGAGGAAGAACGCACCGCGGAACGCTATTACGCCTCCTACAAGCTTGATCGCAAGCTGGCCGACAATAACTACCTGTTCAACGTCCTCACCTACGACAAGGACAATTTTTCAGGCTTTCACTACCAAGCCAGCTACGCGCTCGGTCTGGGTCGCCGCTTCCTGGAAACGCCGTCGCACACCCTGGACCTTGAAGCCGGTCCCGGTTACCGCGTCGAGTGCCTTGAGCCGGAAGAATCCTACGGCGGCTGTGACGACAAGAACGAGAGCGTGATCGCCCGTTTCGCCGGCAACTACAAATGGACGATCAACGAAAACGCCTCGTTCCGCCAGAGCGTGGCCACGGAAGTGGGCGAGGACAACACCTCGATCCGTTCCGAGACGTCGCTGACCTCCAAGATCAACGATCACTTCGCCATGCGTCTGAGCCACCTGGTGACTCGCGACTCCGAGGTTCCCGCCGGTACCCACAACACCGACCAGGAAACCACCGTCTCGCTGGTGTACACCTTCTGATTGCCGATCAACGGGCAATAAAAAAGCCGACCCGAGGGTCGGCTTTTTTAATTTGGTCGGAGTAGCAGGATTCGAACCTGCGACCCCTACGTCCCGAACGTAGTGCTCTACCAGGCTGAGCTATACTCCGAATGTGCGGCGTATTCTAGCAGCGAATTTTCAGAATGCCACCGTTTTAACCCGGTGGATGTGCCGGTTGCGCATATTCTGGCCAAAGACCGGGGGCGCGGGCACAATGCGGCCTTCCTGAGCTTGCTCCCACACTGATTATGGCCGAAGCCACTCTGGGCCCGCTGGCCCTCAAACGCTGGCCGCACCGACGCGGCGACCCCTTGTTGCCGTTCGACGCGGCCGACCGCTATCTGCTCAAACAGCTGGAGGAGCATCGGCGTGGGCCGTCCACTCTGGTGGTCAACGATCAATGCGGTGCCCTGTGGCTCACCGCCGCCGCGTCCGGCCCGACGTGGAGCGCCGGCGACGACTGGCTATGCTGGCGCGCCGCCGTCGCCAACGCCGAGGAGAACGGGCGACCGGCCCCCGACGACGCCTGGCTGTGGCCCTGGCAACCGCCCCCGGCGACGCCGGATCAGGTGTTGTTGAGATTGCCCAAGGCGATATCGCTGTTGGAAGCGCAGCTCGCCTGGCTGGCGGACTGTCTGCCGGCGGGCACGCCGGTGTGGCTGGCGGGCATGGACAAGCATCTGCCGGCGCAACTGGTGCCTTTGCTGGAACACTGGCTCGGCAACGGCCGGGCTGGGCTGGGCTGGAAAAAAGCGCGGCTGTTCACCGCCGAAGCGCCCGGCGCCGCCTTGCGCGATGCGCCGGAGCCGGTCCGCGTCGCCGTTCCGGAACGCGGCTGGACGTTACGGGCCGGCCCCGGCGTGTTCGGCCGCCGGCACCTGGATATAGGCGCCCGCTTTCTGCTCGATCATCTGCCCACCGACGTCAGCGGTGACGTGGCCGACCTGGGCTGCGGCAATGGCGTGCTGGGGCTGAGCCTGGCGGCGGACAACCCGGCGGCGCGGGTCACCTTCTGTGATGTGTCCTGCCTGGCGGTGGAAAGCGCCCGGGCCAATGTGGCCGATCACGACCGGCAACCGCAGCGCCACCACTTCCACCTCGGCAACGGCCTGGAAGGCGTGGACAAGCACTTCGACCTGATCCTGCTCAACCCGCCGTTCCATCGCGGCCATGCGGTCGACGACCGGGTCGCGCTCGGCCTGTTCCGCCAGGCCGCCCGGCGGCTTGTCCCCGGCGGCGAACTCCGCGTGGTCGCCAACCAGCATCTCGGCTACCAGCGCCCGCTGGGCAAGCTGTTCCCGCGCGTCGAGACCGTGGCCCGCAACGCCAAGTTCGTCATCTTCCGCTGCGTCAAAGGCGGCCATTAAAACGGCCTGCGGAAGCGAGTGGTGGGAACGGGGCTTGTGGGAGCGGGCCTGGCCCGCGAAAGGGTGGCTTTAGCCACCCGGCAGGATGCCAGAGACCTTTATTGTCCCGGTGTCCGGAGCTCCGCATCCGAGACGCGGTGCAATGGTGGTGCCTTCCGGGATCGCTCAAGCCGTCCATGGGCGCTCTCATTTGGCCATCCCTGGCCAAATAGGTCCCTCCAGGCACCACCATTGCCCCGCTCACTGGGCAGCGGAACCGCCATGGGTCATAACACCGCCAGACCCTCAAGGAAGGAGAAGCTTGAAATCTTCCAAGGAGCGCCGGGATCGGGTGTGCCCGTCCAGGACCGTTTTTGGCCAGGGATGGCCAAAACGGTCCGCCGCCGCGGTCGAGCTTACAGGGATGTACTTGCAGCGTGTCCTGGACGGGCACACCCGATCCTGGTGCGGGCGCTCTGGAGAGAAAAGTCTCTGGAATCCTGCCGGCCGGTTACACCGGCCTTTCGCGGGCAGGGCCCGCTCCCACAAGGCCCGGCCCACAGACACGCGTCCCCTCTGGAGGGAACTACATGCGCTAAAAAGAGAGCGCTAGAAGGAAGTAGGATCGATGGCGTCGAAATCGGCGACTTTGGGGTGGTGGCTGCTTGCTATGGCGTTGTCCCGATCCAGCAGCACGGTGTGCAGGCCGGCGTCGCGGGCGGCGTCGAGTTCTTCTTCCACGTCGGAGAGGAACAGAATGTCATTGCCGGGCAAGCCGATCGACTCACTGATGCGCCGGTAGCTGGCCGCTTCTTTCTTGCCGCCGCTGGTGGTGTCGAAATAACCCTGAAACAGCGGCGTCAGGTCGCCGGCTTCCGAGTAGCCGAAGAACAGCTTCTGGGCGGCCACCGAACCGGAGGAGTAGACGTACAGCGGGAAGCCCTGGTGGTGCCAGTCGCGCAGCCGGCGGGGGGCGTCCGGATAGAGGTGCGCCTGGTAATCGCCGTTGCGGTAGCCGCTTTCCCAGATCATGCCTTGCAGCGCCTTCAGTGGCGTGGCTTTGCGGTCCTGGTCGACCCAGGTGCGCATCAACGTGGCCGCCTGTTCTGGGGTATCCAGCGCTTCATCGCTGTCGCGCCGCGCCGCCGCCACCTGTTCCGCCACCGCCGGGTCGTCCCAGTGGCGTGCCAGAAAGCCGCCCATCTGCTCGGCGGCGTAGGGGAACAGCACTTCCTTGACGAAGCGGATGCTGCTGGTGGTGCCTTCGATGTCGGTGAGGATGGCGCGGATCATCAATTCTCCAGGCGATTGAAACGCTGGGCGATGTCGCTGCCGGTGAAGTTGGCGACCCAGCCGTCCGGGTTATTGAACAAGCGGATGGCGGTGAAGTTGGGGTTGGGCCCCATGTCGAACCAGTGCGGCGTGTTGGCCGGCACCGAGATCAGGTCGCCCTTGGTGCACAACACTTCGTAGATGCGCTCGCCGAGGTGCAGGCTGAACAGCCCCTGGCCGTCGACGAAGAACCGCACTTCGTCTTCGCTGTGGCTGTGCTCTTCAAGGAATTTTTCCCGGGCGGCCTGCTTTTGCGGGTGCTCCGGGGTCATGCTGACCACGTCCACGGTCTGGTAGCCTTCCTCGTCGATCAGCCGGTCGATTTCCCGGCGGTAGACGTCCAGCACTTCTTCCTGGCTGGGTTGCTCGGTGAGCGCGCCGACGGCCTGCCACTGTTCGTAGCGAATGCCGACCCGGGCCAATTCCTCGGCCATGGCCAGCTTGTCGTTGATGATCTGTTCGGGTTGCTCCGGATGGCCGTCGCGAAACACTTTCAAATTGCTCATGGGTTCCTCCTCCTCAGGTCGTCGCCACCGATCAGCCCAGGCGGCGCCGGTCCAATTCCACCGCCAGCAGCGTTTCCAGTGCTTCCAGCTGGCGATAGCAGGCGTCGAGATCCGCCGCCCAGGTGTACAGGCCGTGGCCGCGAATCAGATAGGCGTGGCCGGCATCGCCCGCGTCCATGGCGCGGTCGACCTCGGCCGCCAGCGCGGCGATGTCCTGACTGTTTGCAAACACCGGAATGGTAAGCCGCGTGTCATGGGTTTGCACGCCGTCCAGGGCCTTGAGCAACTCGTAGCCTTCCAGCGTGATGTGGTCGGCGGGCCAGTGCATGGTGAGTACCGTGGACGCATGGCTGTGGGTATGCAGCACCGCACCGCAGTCCGGCAAGCGGCGGTACAACTGGGTATGCAGCAGCGTCTCCGCGGACGGCTTGCCGTCGCCGACGGCGGTGCCTTCCATATCCACCACCATGATGTCGGTTTCTTCCAGCAGGCCCTTGTCCCGGCCGGAGCGGGTGATCGCTGCGTGGTCGTCGTTGAGTCGCAGTGAGTAGTTGCTGCTGGTGGCCGGCGACCAGCCGTTGCCGTGGATACGGCGGCCGGTGGCGGCCAGGGCGCGGGCCGCCTCCCGGTAGCCGGCGGTGGAGTAGGGACGGTGACTCATCACGACCTCCGGTTCAGGCGGGACAGATGTTCGGCGACGCTGGTGGCGTCCGGTGAGTGCACCACGCCGCTCTCCGTGACGATCGCAGTGATCAGCGACGCCGGGGTGACATCGAAGGCCGGGTTGTACACCGGGCACAGCTCCGGCGCCAGAGGCTGGCCGCCCACCTGGCGCACTTCCTCCGCCGGCCGTTCTTCAATGACGATACCGCCGCCGTCGGCCATGGCCGGGTCCAGCGTGGAGTCCGGCGCCGCGACGATAAACGGCAAGCCGTGGTGGCGCGCCAGCACCGCCAGGCCGTAGGTGCCGATCTTGTTGGCGGTGTCGCCGTTGGCGGCGACGCGATCCGCGCCCACCACCACCGCGTCGACGCGGCCCGCCGCCATCAACATGCCGGCGGCGCTGTCCGTCACCAGGGTCACGGGAATGTTTTCTTGCATCAGCTCCCAGGTGGTGAGCCGGGCACCCTGCAACCACGGGCGGGTCTCGCCGGCGATCACCTCGCGCAAATGGCCGCCGCGCCAGGCGGAGCGAATAATGCCCAGGGCGGTACCGTGGCCGCCGGTGGCCAGCGCGCCAGTGTTGCAGTGGGTATAGACGCGGGCGTCGTGGGGCAGCAGGGCGGCGCCCAACTCTCCCAGACGCAGATTGGCGGCCTGGTCTTCCTGGTGAATGCTCTCCGCCTCGCGGGCCAGACGGCGGCCCAGGGCGTCGCCCTCCAGGTCGGCGCCAAGCCGTTGCAGGCGCGCCAGTGCCCAGAATAGATTGACCGCCGTGGGCCGGCTGGCGGCCAGCGCCTGCAAGGCTGGGCCCAGCGCGTCCATGGACGCGCGCGGCCCCAGCCGCAGGGCGTCCAGTGCCAGGCCGTAGGCGGCGGTGATGCCAATCGCCGGCGCCCCGCGCACCGCCATGTCGCGGATCGCGGAGGCGGCGCCGGCGGCGTCGTGGATCGCCAGCCACTCGGTGCGTGCCGGCAAGTGGCGTTGATCCAACAGCAGCAAATGATCGTCGAGCCAGCGGATGGCGGGACTATCAATGGGCATTCAAGGCCTCTCGGTGTCGCGGGGTGGGTTGAGCTCGGGCTTATGGTAGCGGCGGCGAATCCAGTTGGCTGCGCGCAGTACCCTCGGGCGGCGCATGATAGCGCGTTCCATGCGGTATTTCCCCGGAAAAGTGCTGACCATGAGCGCGATCAGAATGGTCAGGATGCCCTGGCCGGGGAGGATCAGCATGAGCACGCCGGCGGCCAGCAGTACCAGCGCCAGGGCGTTGCGCACCACCCAGAGAAACCAGGCCAGCGGGCCCCGGTAATGGAGCGGCCGGCTGGGGGTGTTGAAGTAATCCGCGGGCATGCGCACCAGCAGCCAGGGGATCGCCATCATCGACGCCAGGGCCATGATCACGCCGGTGACGGTGAGAATCGGCAGCAGCGGCTGGAGCTGTTCAAGCAGGGGCTGCCAGTCGCGCTGGAAGTTCAGTTCCAAAGGCGTTGCCTCTTCGGGGTCGGCGTTGCGTTGGTGTTCATGGGTTGCTGATGCCACGTGCCGTACAATGGTGGCTTGAAGGTCGCAAATCAATCGCTTTAAGGATGCACCGGCATGGCTTGGAAGTTGGTACTGGTGGCCCTGATGGGGCTCGCCATAGGCGCGCTGCTGGGGATGTTGATCCTGCGTGCTTCGCGCAAACGTGAAGAGCGGCGCCGGCAGGCCGCCCGGCACCTCGACGTGTTGGAAAACCTGAGTATTCTGTGTCGCGCCCTGCTGCAAGAGCAGGTGGACAGCGCCGAGGCCAGCATTCGCATCAGTGTGTTGCTGGACTGCCTGCCCCAGGGCATTGAACCAAAAGTGGATCTGGCGGCGATTCACCGTCTGGCGGAGGCATGCAGCGATTTCACCCGTGGCGAGCAACGCCGCTCGCTGGCGCCGGCGGAGCGCAATCGTCAGGACGCGGCGCGGTTGCGGCTGGAGGAAGAGCAGGGCGCCGCGGTGCGCGCCGCCGCTGAGCGTCTGGCTGGTGTTCTGGACACCTGGCGCGCCCGAGTAGCCGCCTGAAACGTACGGACTGACCTCACAGACAGGGCCCGCAGTCGCGAAGGCGGACGTTTCCGGCGCGGGCTTCAATTATCATCCGCCGCTTCTGAATTGCAGTAAGCCGAGCCGATAATTATGAGCCAACCCACCCTTTATGTGGCCTTTCCGGCCTCCGACGAGTTGCGCGACCGGATCGACGCCTTCCTGGAAGTCACCCGCGACGAACCGGACAGCGACCATGTGCAGGAACTGGAAGCGATCATGGATCCCTTCCTCAACGAGGTGCTGCACACCTATTTCACCGGGCCCATTGACGCGGTCAACGCCAAGGGCACCGCGGTGAACGTGATCCTGGGTGCCATGAAGGTGATCAGTAAAGCCGCCCACGGCCTGGCCGGGCGCCTGATGCGCAAAACCAGCGTCGAGGAGCAGCGCGCCCTCGCCGAGCACTTCCACAACCTGCGCCTGGAGAAGGACGGCCAGGTCTACATTGGCTATCCGTTGTCGCCGGCGCTGGCCGAACGCGCCTCGCTGGTGTTCCAGGAATTCGCCGATGGCAACGGTCAGATGCCACGCCTGGTGGAAGTGATGGACGGCATCAGCAGCGGCGCGATTGAGAACTACCTCGATAAAACCGTGGGTAATCTGGAGCTGGGCCGTATCAACCGCGGGCTGGTATCCGGTGCCCGCGCCACTATCAAGAAGGCGTCCGCGTCCTCGGTGGAGAAAGGCATTCCGGCGATGGAAAAGTCCCACCAGAAACCGGTGGTGGCGTACTTCGAGTCGTTGCTGCTGCAGCCGTAACGACGTTTAGAGGGTGTGAAGCGAAGCGGCCCGGGCAGTGATGCCCGGGCCGCTTTGCGTTCAGCTTGAGGGCGTGGTGCCGCCGGAGTCTCCGGAACTCGCCGCCTTTTTGGCGGGCGCTTTGCGGGCTGCTTTTTTCTTGGCCGGGGATTTCTTCACCGCGCTCTTCTTGGCGGGGCTCTTTGTTGCCGTGCTTTTCTTGGCCGCACTCTTCTTGGCGGGGCTCTTCTTGGTGGGGCTCTTTGTTGCCGCGCTTTTCTTCGCCGCGGCTTTCTTGGCCGGGGCCTTACGGGCGGAAGGGCTGACTCGCTTCTCGATGTCCTTGGCGCGTTTTTCCAGATCCTTCTGGTACTGGTTGATCACCTTGGCGAGGCTGTTGGCCTGCTTGGCGGTGGCCTTGAGCACCTTTACCTCGGTTTCCAGGAAGCGCTTACGGGCTTCCGAGTCATCCACCCGTTTGCGGGCGTCGTCCACGGCCTTGCGGGCGCGGTCAAGCTGACGCTGTACCGTGGCGTTGGCTTTGTCCCGGTACTCGTTCTGCAGCTTTTCCAGCCGGTTGAGGCTGTCGCGGCGGCGCTTCATTTCTTCGCTGACCCGTTGGCGGGCCTTGTCCAGTTGGGACTCCAGCTGGGCGATTTGCTTGTCGCGTTCATTGTCGAAGCGCTCGGCGAGTTTGCGAATCTGCGCCTGCAGTTCGTCGAGACGACCTCTTACCTTATTAACGGCCATGGATGACTCCCTTTCCCCGTGCTGATTTGGGTCCGCGGTGCGGACGTCGGGAGACTCTAGCCAACCCCTTGCCTGCTCGGGCTTATAGAACGCAAAGGGAGGCTCAGAGACTCCCGAGAAACTGTATGTCACATTTTTAGGCTGGACAACCGCCAACGGGGTTGGCTTTGCAGGCTTTCTGGTCAATTCCTGTAACACCGTGGCCGAGTTGTGGTTTCATCGGCCAGCGGTGATACTGCGCGCAAATGAATCACGGTCGGAAGAAGGTGGGCTATGCCGGCGTCCTTTGATGGAAAATTGGTGGTGGCGATCAGCTCGCGGGCCTTGTTCGATCTTAGCGACAGCCACCGGGTCTTTGAGAAAGAAGGCCTGGACGCCTACCAGGAGTATCAGATCGCCCATGAGGACGATGTGCTGTCGCCGGGCGACGCCTTTCCACTGGTGACCAAGCTGCTGGCGATCAACGAACTGGAGGAGGGCGCCGGCCGGGTGGAGGTGATTCTGCTGTCTCGCAACAGTTCCGACACCGGTCTGCGCGTGTTCAACTCCATCGAACATTACCGTCTGCCGATCACCCGGGCGGCGTTCGCCGGCGGCGAAAGCCCGCACCGCTATGTGTCCGCGTTCGGCGCTCATCTGTTTTTGTCCACCGACCCCGAGGACGTGCGCCAGGTACTCGACGCCGGTTACGCCGCCGCCACCATTCTTTCCGGCGCCGGTCTGCAACATAAGGACGACCTGTTGCGCATCGCCTTCGACGGCGACGCGGTGCTGTTCTCCGATGAGTCGGAGCAGGTGTTCCAGAGCAGTGGGCTGGAAGCCTTCACCGCCAGCGAAAAGCAGGCCGCCCGGCAACCGCTCAGCGACGGTCCGTTCAAGGCGTTTCTGGAGGCCCTGCACCAGATTCAGCGGGAGTTTTCCCCGCAACGCTGTCCGATCCGCACCGCGCTGGTCACCGCCCGTTCGGCGCCGGCCCACGAAAGGGTGGTACGTACCCTGCGCGGCTGGGGCATCCGCCTGGATGAAAGCCTGTTCCTCGGCGGGTTACCCAAGGGGCCTTTCCTCAAGGCGTTCGGCGCCGATGTGTTCTTCGACGATCAGCAGGGCCATTGCGAGTCCGCCCGGGAACACGTGGCCGCCGGCCATGTCCCCCACGGCATTTCCAATCCGCGTCCGCAGGACGCCTGACGCGCCCGCCGGTAGGCCGTTGCCACCGTCTTTGCTTGCCACTATGCTTGGAATGCATAATCTCGGCTATTCTTATAACCCGCGTAAACGGCGGGTGTCGCCGGCAAGGAGCATTCGATGAAGCTGCAGCAGCTACGCTACATCTGGGAAGTGGCGCGCCATGACCTTAACGTATCCGCCACCGCCCAGGCGCTGTATACGTCGCAGCCGGGTATCAGCAAACAGATTCGCATGCTGGAAGATGAGCTGGGTGTGGAAGTGTTTGCCCGCAGCGGTAAGCATCTTACCCATGTCACGCCCGCCGGCGAGGCGATTCTGCGCATCGCCGGGGAAATTCTGCAGCAGACTGAGTCGATCAAACGGGTAGCCCAGGAATTTCGTGACGAAACCAAGGGCGACCTGAGCATCGCCACCACCCACACCCAGGCGCGTTACGCCCTGCCGCCGGTAATCCAGCAATTCACTAAGCGCTTCCCTGATGTCTCCCTGCATATGAACCAGGGCACGCCCATGCAGATCGCCGAGATGGCCGCTGACGGCAGCGTCGATTTCGCTATCGCCACCGAGGCGCTGGATTTGTTTTCCGATCTGGTAATGATGCCCTGCTACCGCTGGAACCGCACCGTGGTGGTGCCCGAAGGACACCCGCTGGCCCAAGTGAAGCCACTGACGCTGGAAGCCCTGGCGGACTATCCCCTGGTCACCTATGTGTTCGGTTTCACCGGGCGCAGCAAGCTCGACGACGCCTTCGCGCGCAAGGGGCTGGAGCCCCGGGTGGTGTTCACCGCCGCCGACGCCGATGTGATCAAAACCTATGTGCGTCTCGGCATGGGCGTGGGCATCGTCGCGCACATGGCGGTGGACCCGGTGCAGGACAAAGGGTTGGTCAATCTGGACGCCGGCCACCTGTTCGAGCCCAGCACCACCCGCATTGGTTTCCGCAAGGGCACCTTCCTGCGCGGCTTTATGTACGAGTTCCTGCAGACCTTCGCCCCCCACCTCACCCGTGAACGGGTGGACGCGGCGGTCCGCGCCACCACCCGGGAAGAACGGGAAACGCTGTTCGCCGACCTCGACCTGCCGGTGCGCTAGCACGCCCGCAGGAGGCCCCTGGCCGTTGCAAAGCGCCGGGCGCGCGGCTACATTGTGCCCGCCTTCAACGACTTAGGGGATTATCGTGGAATTGCTTTGTCTCGATTTGGAAGGGGTGCTGATTCCGGAAATCTGGATCAACTTCGCCGAGCGCACCGGCATCGACGAGTTGCGCGCCACCACCCGGGACATTCCCGACTACGACGAGCTGATGAAAATGCGGCTCGGCCTCCTCGACCAACACGGCTACGGCCTGCCGGACATCCAGAAGGTGATCGACACCCTGGACCCGCTGGACGGCGCGGTGGAGTTCGTCGAATGGGCCCGCGAGCATTTCCAGCTGATCATCCTCTCGGACACCTTCTATGAGTTCGCCCGCCCGCTGATGCGCAAGCTGGGCTCGCCGACCCTGCTGTGCCACCGCCTGGCGGTGGACGACAACGGCCGCATCACCGACTACATCCTGCGCCAGAAAGACCCCAAACGGGCCTCGGTGAAAGCGCTGCACACGCTCAACTACCGCATCATCGCCGCCGGCGACTCCTACAACGACACCACCATGCTCAGCGAAGCGGACCAGGGCATCCTGTTCCACGCCCCCGACAACGTCATCGCCGAATTCCCCCAATTCCCCTCAGTACAAAGCTATGACGCTTTGAAAGGGGAGATTGTTAAGGCGAGCGAGAGGGATATTCCGCTTAGCTAGGGACTTCGTTGAGACGGCGGTGGGTTAGTTGACAGTTGATAGTTGACAGTTGATAGCGGCGCGGGGGAAGCAGGAGCTTGTCTGAAAGGCCGTGCCCGCGCTCATTGCACTGTTGCAAATTCGGTCTGCTAATACGCAAGCCTTTCGGGATTCGCACTGTTTTCGCTGTCAACTGTCCACTATCAACTGTCAACTGATTCCATCAGTTTTCGTACTTTGAACCAGCTTTCCGCGTATTCCTCGTCTGGGTCGGAGTCGTAGACGATGCCGCCGCCGCCGTGGCAGTAGAGGCGGTCGCCGTCGGTTTGCAGGGTGCGGATCAGGATGTTGCTGTCGAAGTGGCCCTGGTCGTCTTGCCAGAACAGGCTGCCGCAATAGGCGCCGCGCGGGGCGGGTTCCAGTTCCTGGATGATCTGCATGGCGCGCTGCTTGGGCGCGCCGGTGATGCTGCCGCCGGGGAAGGCGCTGATCAGCGCGGCCAGCGGGGCGACGCCGTCGCGCAGCCGGCCACGCACGGTGGACACCAGGTGCTGAACGTTGCTGAAGCGGCGCAGTTCGAACAGCGGGTCCGCGGTGATCGAGCCGGCTTCGCAGAAGCGGCCCAGGTCGTTGCGCAGCAGGTCCACGATCATCAGGTTTTCGGCGCGGTCCTTGGGGTGGCGGAGCAGGGCGTTGCCCAGCGCCTGGTCTTCCACCGCCGTGGCGCCCCGGGGCCGTGAGCCCTTGATCGGTTCGGTCACCACCTGTTGGCCCTCAATGCTCAGGAAGCGCTCCGGGGACACCCCGAACACCGCGTCGTCCCCGTCCCGGAAGAAGCAGGCGTGCGGCGCCGGATGCGCGGCCACCAGCCGCTGAAAGCCAGCCAAAGCATCGCCTTCCCAGCGGGCCTGAAAACGTTGCGCGTAATTGACCTGATAACAGTCGCCGGCGCGCAGATAGTGTTGAATGCGCGCCACGGCCTGGCGGTATTCGGCGGCGCTTTGCTGGGCTTCGAACTCGCGGCGCAGATCAAAGGGCGCGCTCTGTTCCGGCAGGGGGCCAGGCGGGTGATCGAACAGATGCACCGTGACAGCGGCGCGCTCCGGCACCCCGGGCAGCCCCATCAGCAATCCCCCGGTCTCGTAGGGCAACAGGCCGCAGGCGAATCGGCAGCCTTCGGCGAGGGCCTGCTCAATGCGCGCGGGCAGAGCGTTAATGTCCGCCACGCTGGCGGCGCGCAATGTCAGTGCCGGCGGCCCCAGGGCCTGGAGCACACCGTTTCGAGTCACAACAACTTGCACAGGTTGCACGCTTTCGACCCTGCATTCTCTGAGCGGTGGCGGCGGGGCGGACGCCCGGCCGCGGGCAGCGCGTAGTGTAGCGCCCGTGACGGCGGCCCGCGAGCCCGGCGCCATTGTCGACAATAACCATTGAAAGGTGGGGCGGGTGCGGGTAGAGTGCCCGCCACTTGGAACAATTGTCGACAATGGCCGCCGCCGAACGGTGACCCGGCCTACCGGAATGAGCGCCCCCATGAACGAAGTCTTGGCAGACAGCTCGCGCACCCTGGCGGATCGGGTCTTCAGCAGGCTCCAGGACGATATTGTGCGCGGCGTGATCGCCCCGGGCAGCAAGGTCAGCGAAACCGACCTGGCCGGCCGTTACGGGGTCAGCCGGGGGCCGCTGCGCGAGGCGATCCGCCGCCTGGAATCGCGCAAGCTGCTGGAGCGCGAAGTGCATGTCGGCACCCGCGTGGCCTCCCTCAGCTTCGACGACCTGATTGAAATCTACCATGTCCGCGAGGCCCTGGAAGGGCTGGCCGCCGGTCTCGCCGCCCGGCTGATGACCGCCGAGGAAGTGGCCGGCCTCACCGAGCTGCTCGGCCAGCACGAGCAGCAGCAGGACCTGCGCCACGACACCGCCTATTTCCAACGCGAGGGCGACCTGGACTTTCATTACCGCATTATCCAGGGCAGCCACAATCGCACGCTGATCCGCATGCTGATCGGCGAGCTCTACCACCTGGTGCGCATGTACCGGTATCAATTCAGCACCGTGGCCAACCGGCCGCAAAAAGCCCTGCACGAGCACCGCCGCATTGTCGAAGCCATCGAGGCGCGTGACGCCGAAATGGCTGAGCTGCTGATGCGCCGGCACATCAGCCGGGCACGGGAAAACATCGAACAGCAGGCCCAGCAAAGGAGTCCACAATGACCCAGTCGAACAGTGCCGGCGCCCGTTTCCGGCGCGCCCTGGCCGAGGAACAGCCCCTGCAGATCATGGGCACGATTAACGCCTACACGGCGATGATGGCGGAGCAGGTCGGTTACCGCGCCATCTACCTGTCCGGCGGCGGCGTGGCCAACGCCTCCTACGGGCTGCCGGACCTGGGCATGACCACCATGAACGACGTGCTCGAGGACGTGCGCCGCATCAGCGCCGCCACCGACGTGCCGTTGCTGGTGGACATCGACACCGGCTGGGGCGGCGCCTTTAACATCAGCCGCACGGTGAAGGAAATGATCCGCGCCGGCGCCGGCGCCGTGCACCTGGAAGACCAAGTGGCGCAGAAGCGCTGCGGCCACCGCCCCAACAAGGAAATCGTCTCCAAGGCGGAGATGGTGGACCGCATCAAGGCCGCCGCCGACGCCCGCACTGACGAAGACTTCTTTATCATCGCGCGCACCGACGCGTTCCAGAAAGAGGGCCTGGAGGCCGCCGTGGACCGCGCCCGGGCCTGCCTGGAAGCGGGCGCCGACGGCATCTTCGCCGAGGCCGTGCACACCCTGGAAGACTACAAGGCGTTCGCCGAAGGGCTGGGCGGCGCGCCGTTGTTGGCCAACATCACCGAATTCGGCGCCACGCCGCTGTTCACCCGCGAGGAGCTCGGCGACGCCGGCGCCAGCATGGTCCTGTACCCGCTGTCCGCGTTCCGCGCCATGAACCAGGCGGCGCTGAACGTGTACCGCACGATTCGGGAAGAGGGCACCCAGAAAAACGTGGTGGACACCATGCAGACGCGCATGGAACTGTACGACTTCCTGGGTTACCACGACTACGAACGCAAACTTGACGAACTGTTCGCCCAGCAACGCGGCGAATAAAAACCAGCTGCCGGCCGGTGACGGCACCGCGTGCCCGGTCACGCCGGGCCGGCAGCGTTTCACTTCTTGAGCAGAGGAAAACGACGATGGCAGAGAAGAAAGTTGGCGGCGCCGGCCTGCGTGGTCAGGTAGCGGGCAAGACCGCGCTCTCCACGGTGGGCAAATCCGGCTCCGGCCTGACCTATCGCGGTTACGACGTGAAGGACCTGGCGGAGAACTGCCAGTTCGAAGAGGTGGCGTACCTGATCCTCAAGGGCGAGCTGCCCAAGCCAAGCGAGCTGGACGCCTACAAAACCAAGCTGAAAGGCCTGCGCGGGCTGCCCCAAGCGCTCAAGGAAGTGCTCGAGCGGGTGCCCAAGGACGCCCACCCGATGGACGTGATGCGCACCGGCTGCTCGATGCTCGGCAATCTGGAAACCGAAACCAGCTTTGAGCAGCAGGACGACCAGGCTGATCGCATGCTGGCCGCGTTCCCCAGCATCATCTGCTATTGGTACCGGTTCAGCCACGACGGCGTGCGCGTGGAGACCGAGACCGACGACGAGTCCATCGGCGCCCACTTCCTGCACATGCTGCGCGGCGAGAAGCCCAATCAGCTGCATGAAACGGTGATGAACGTGTCACTGATTCTGTACGCGGAGCACGAATTCAACGCCTCCACCTTCACCGCCCGCGTTTGCGCCTCCACGCTCAGCGACATCCACAGCTGTGTGACCGGCGCCATCGGCAGCTTGCGCGGCCCGCTGCATGGCGGCGCCAACGAAGCGGCGATGGCCATGATCGAGGCGTTCAGCGACGCCGACGACGCCGAGAAAGGCATGCTCGGCATGCTCGAGCGCAAAGAAAAGATCATGGGCTTCGGCCACGCCATCTACACCGAGTCCGACCCGCGCAACGCGATCATCAAGCACTGGGCGGAGAAGCTGGCCCAGGACGTGGGCGACACCACCCTGTACCCGGTGTCGGTACGCTGCGAGGAAGTGATGTGGCGCGAGAAGAAACTGTTCTGTAACGCCGATTTCTTCCACGCGTCCGCCTATCACTTCATGGGCATTCCCACCAAGCTGTTCACGCCCATCTTCGTGATGAGCCGCCTGACCGGCTGGGCCGCCCATGTGTTCGAGCAGCGCGCGGACAACCGCATTATCCGTCCCAGCGCCGATTACACCGGCCCGGAACTGCGCAAGGTCACACCCATCACCGAGCGGTGATGCCGGACGCTGGACGCCGGACGCTGGACGCTAAACCCGGTGCGGGTCGCGTTGGATTGTTTCCTGACGCGCCTCACCAGTAGGTCGGTTTGAGCGCAGCGAAAGCCGACAAAGCGTCCGGCGTCCGGCGTCAGGCGCCCAGCGTCAGGCGCCCAATTCCCGCACTACCCATTTTTCTACTCAGGTACTCCCAGGCATGAACACCGAATACCGCAAACGCCTTCCAGGCACGGATCTGGACTACTTCGATACCCGAGCCGCGGTGGACGCGATCCAGCCCGGCGCCTACGAGAAGCTGCCGTACACCTCCCGCATTCTCGCCGAGCAGCTGGTGCGCCGCTGCGAGCCTTCGGCGCTGACGGCGTCGCTGAAACAGTTGATCGAGCGTAAACGGGATCTGGATTTTCCCTGGTATCCGGCGCGTGTGGTATGCCACGACATTCTCGGCCAGACCGCCCTGGTGGATCTGGCGGGGCTGCGTGACACCATTGCCGAGCAGGGCGGCGACCCGGCCAAGATCAACCCGGTGGTGCCCACCCAGCTGATCGTCGACCACTCTTTGGCGGTGGAACACCCGGGCTTCGAAGAAGGCGCGTTCGAGAAGAACCGCGCGGTGGAAGACCGCCGCAACGAAGACCGCTTCCACTTTATCAACTGGACCAAGACCGCGTTCGACAACGTCGACGTGATCCCGCCGGGCAACGGCATCATGCACCAGATCAATCTGGAGAAGATGTCGCCGGTGGTGCAGGTTCGCGAAAATGTCGCCTACCCGGACACCTGCGTGGGCACCGACAGCCACACCCCGATGGTGGACGCACTCGGCGTGATTTCCGTGGGCGTGGGCGGTCTGGAAGCGGAAAACGTGATGCTCGGCAATCCGTCGATGATGCGCCTGCCCGACATCGTCGGCGTGGAACTGACCGGCAAGCTCAAGCCGGGCATCACCGGCACCGACCTGGTGCTGGCGATCACCGAGTTCCTGCGTAAGGAGCGGGTGGTCGGCGCCTATCTGGAGTTCTTCGGCGAAGGCGCGGACAGCCTGTCCGTGGGCGACCGCGCCACCATCGCCAACATGACCCCGGAATACGGCGCCACCGCCGGCATGTTCTTTATCGACGACAATACCCTGGATTACCTGAGACTCACCGGCCGCGAAGACGAGCAGGTGGCCCTGGTGGAGCAGTACGCCAAGGAAACCGGCCTGTGGGCGGACGCTCTCAAGGACGTGGACTACGAGCGCGTGCTTAAATTCGACCTGTCCTCGGTGGGCCGCAACCTGGCCGGCCCGTCCAACCCGCACGCGCTGCTGCCCGCGGCGGACCTGGCGGCGCGCGGCGTGGCCGGTGCCTGGGAAGAGAAAGAGGGTGAAATGCCCGACGGCGCGGTGATCATCGCCGCCATCACCTCCTGCACCAACACCAGCAACCCGCGCAATATGATTGCGGCCGGTCTGATCGCCCGTAACGCCAACCGGCTGGGCCTGATCCGCAAGCCGTGGGTGAAGTCGTCCCTGGCGCCGGGTTCCAAGACCGTGAAGATGTACCTGGAAGAAGCGGAGCTGCTGCCGGAACTGCAGCAACTCGGTTTCGATGTGGTGGCGTTCGCCTGCACCACCTGCAATGGCATGAGCGGCGCGCTGGACCCGGAGATTCAGAAAGAAGTGATCGACCGCGACCTGTACGCCACCGCGGTGCTGTCCGGCAACCGCAACTTCGACGGCCGTATTCACCCCTACGCCAAGCAGGCGTTCCTGGCCTCGCCGCCGCTGGTGGTGGCCTACGCCATCGCCGGTACCATCCGTTTCGATATCGAGAAAGATGTGCTCGGCCACGACGCGGACGGCAAGCCGATCATGCTCAAGGACATCTGGCCGGAAGACGGCGAGATCGACGCCATCGTTAAGTCCAGCGTCAAGCCGGAGCAATTCCGCCGCACTTACATTCCCATGTTCGAGAAGAAGGAGGGTGGTGCGAAAGCGATCAGCCCGCTGTACGACTGGCGCCCGCAATCCACCTACATCCGCCGCCCGCCGTACTGGGAAGGCACCATGGCGGAAGCCCGCGCGCTGAAGAACATGCGGCCGCTGGCGGTGTTGCCGGACAACATCACCACCGACCATCTGTCGCCGTCCAACGCCATCCTGCTGGACAGCGCCGCCGGCGCCTACCTGGACAAGATGGGCCTGCCGGAGGAGGACTTTAACTCCTACGCCACCCATCGCGGCGATCACCTCACCGCCCAGCGCGCCACGCTCGCCAACCCGAAACTGTTCAATGAAATGGTGCGCGACGAAGACGGCAACGTGGTCCAGGGCTCGCTGGCCCGGGTGGAGCCGGAAGGCAAGGTGACGCGCATGTGGGAAGCGATCGAAACCTACATGGAACGCAAGCAGCCGCTGATCATCATCGCCGGCGCCGACTACGGCCAGGGCTCATCCCGTGACTGGGCCGCCAAGGGCGTGGCGCTGGCCGGCGTGGAAGCGATCGTGGCGGAAGGCTTCGAGCGCATTCACCGCACCAACCTGATCGGCATGGGCGTGATGCCGCTGCAGTTCCAGGAAGGCACCACCCGCCACACCCTGGGCATTGACGGCACCGAGGTGTTCGACGTGGAAGGCGAGGCGTCGCCGCGCGCCGAGCTCACCCTGGTGTTGCACCGTGCCAACGGCGACGTGGAGCGCATTCCGGTGATCTGCCGTCTGGATACCGCCGAGGAAGTCTCGGTGTATTCCGCCGGCGGTATTCTGCAGCGCTTCGCCAAGGACTTCATGCAGGCCGCCAGCTAACGTTATCGCGAGGATTCGTACCATGGCTCACGCAGCCCAGATCAAAATCCCCGCCACTTATATGCGTGGCGGCACCAGCAAGGGCGTGTTCTTCAGCCTCAACGATCTGCCGGAAGCGGCACGCGTTCCCGGGCCCGCCCGGGACGCGCTGCTGCTGCGGGTGATCGGCAGCCCCGACCCCTACGGCAAGCACACCGACGGCATGGGCGGCGCCACGTCCAGCACCAGCAAGACGGTGATCCTGTCGAAAAGCGGCAGCCCGGACCACGACGTGGACTACCTGTTCGGCCAGGTGTCTATCGACAAGCCGTTCATCGACTGGAGCGGCAACTGCGGCAACCTGACCGCGGCGGTGGGCGCCTTCGCGATCAGCAACGGCCTGGTGGCCGCCGATCGTCTTCCCGATAACGGCGTGGCGGTGGTGCGCATCTGGCAGGCCAATATCGAAAAGACCATCGTCGCGCATGTGCCGATCACCGACGGCCAGGTCCAGGAAACCGGCGACTTCGAGCTGGACGGGGTGACCTTTCCAGCAGCGGAAGTGCTGATTGATTTCATCGACCCGGCGGACGGCGACGGCGCCATGTTCCCCACTGGCAACCCGGTGGACGATCTGGAAGTGCCCGGCCTCGGCACGCTCAAGGCGACCCTGATCAACGCCGGCATTCCCACCGTGTTCGTCAACGCCGAGGATGTCGGCTACACCGGCGCCGAGCTACAGGGCGACATTAACGAGGACGCCCGTGCCCTGGCCATGTTCGAAACCCTGCGCGCCCACGGCGCCCTGCGCATGGGGCTGATTCAGTCCCTCGAAGAAGCGGAGCAGCGCCAGCACACGCCCAAGGTAGCGTTCGTGGCGCCGCCGCGCGATTATGTGGCGTCCAGTGGTAAACCAGTGGCCGCCGCCGACGTCGACCTGCTGGTGCGGGCGCTGTCCATGGGCAAGCTGCACCATGCCATGATGGGCACGGCGGCGGTGGCTATCGGCACCGCCGCGGCGATTCCCGGCACGCTGGTGAATCTGGCCGCCGGCGGCGGCGAGCGCGACGCGGTGCGTTTCGGACACCCGTCCGGCACGTTGCGCGTGGGCGGCGAAGCCCACCAGAAAGACGGCGAATGGGTGGTCACCAAGGCCAGCATGAGCCGCAGCGCCCGTATCCTGATGGAGGGTTGGGTGCGCGTACCCGGAGACGCATTCTAGAGACAAAGGAGGCCCCATGAGCAGCAATGTCGACCAGAACCTGCGCCCGGATTACGATCCGGAAATTCAGGCCATCGTGGACTATGTCCTCGACTATCGGATTGATTCCGAGGAGGCCTGGGACACCGCCCGCAACTGCCTGATCGATACCCTGGGCTGCGGTTTGCTGGCACTGCGTTTCCCGGAGTGCAGCAAACATCTGGGGCCGCTCGTGGAGGGCACCCAGGTGCCGCACGGCGCCCGGGTGCCGGGCACTCCGCACCGGCTCGACCCGGTGAAGGCGGCCTGGGACATCGGCTGCATCGTGCGCTGGCTGGATTACAACGACACCTGGCTGGCGGCGGAGTGGGGCCACCCGTCCGATAATCTCGGCGGCATCCTGGCGGTGGCCGACTATCTTTCCCAGAAAAACCTCGCCAACGGCAAACCGCCCCTGACCGTCAAGGACGTTCTCGAAGCCATGATCATGGCCCATGAGATTCAAGGCGTGCTGGCGCTGGAAAACTCGTTTAACCGGGTGGGGCTGGATCACGTGCTGCTGGTCAAGGTGGCGTCCACCGCGGTGGTCGCGCGGATGATGGGCGCCAACCGCGAGCAGCTTCTCTCGGCGGTGTCCCACGCCTGGGTCGACGGCCAGGCGCTACGTACCTACCGGCACGCGCCCAACGCCGGCTCGCGCAAATCCTGGGCCGCCGGTGACGCCACCAGCCGGGCGGTGCGCCTGGCCGACATCGCCCTGCGCGGCGAAATGGGCATCCCCGGCGCGTTGTCCGCGCCCCAGTGGGGCTTCTACGACGTGTTGTTTTCCAAGACCAACAAGGACCAGAAGCTCAAGCCCGAAGAAGACCGCAAGTTCAAATTCCAGCGGGACTACGGCAGCTACGTGATGGAACAGATCCTGTTCAAGATCAGCTTCCCGGCGGAATTCCACAGCCAGACCGCCTGCGAAGCCGCCGTCACGCTGCACCCGCAGGTGAAGGACCGGCTCGATGAGATTGACCGCATCGTGCTCACCACCCACGACTCGGCGATCCGCATTATTTCCAAGCAGGGCCCGCTCGCCAACCCGGCCGACCGGGACCACTGCCTGCAGTACATGACGGCGGTGCCGCTGATTTTCGGCGACCTGGTGGCGGAGCACTACGAGGACGACTTCCACCAGGCGCACCCGATCATCGACGAGCTGCGCGACAAGATGGAGGTGGTCGAGGACGAACGCTATTCCAAGGACTACCACGACCCTGACAAGCGCTCCATCGCCAACGCCATCCAGGTGTTCTTCAAGGACGGCTCCAGCACCGATCAGGTGGCCGTGGAGTACCCCATCGGCCACCGCCGGCGCCGGGAAGAGGGCATCCCTGTGCTGGAACAAAAATTCAAACGCAACCTGGCGACCCGTTTCCCGGCCGCCCGGGTGGCGGAGATCATGGATCTGTGCCTGGACCCTGCGCGGCTCAACGACACGCCGGTGAACGAGTTCATGGACCGGTTCGTGATCTGAACGCTGGAATGTCGGATTAGCGCAAGCGTAATCCGACACCCATGCTCACTGCAGCCGGCGCTGCAGACCGGCGGTGGCGAGAATGCGGGTGCTGATTTCCTCGATGGACAGCTCGGTGGCGTCCAGGTGGGGAATATTGAACTTATTGTAGAGCGCCTGCAGGGCGCGCACTTCCATATCGCACTGGCGCGGTGAGGCGTAGCGGCTGCCCGCCTTGCGCTCGCTGCGGATGGCGCTGAGCCGGTCGGCGTTGATGGTCAGGCCGAACAGTTTCTGTTTGTGCGGCGCCAGCGAGTCGGGCAGGCGCAAATCGTCGAAATCGTCCTCGGTGAGCGGGTAGTTGGCGGCGAACAGGCCGAACTGCAGCGCCAGATACAGACAGGTCGGCGTCTTGCCGGACCGCGATACCCCCACCAAAATGACATCCGCCTGGTCGTAATAACGGGTGCGCGCGCCGTCGTCGTTGTCCAGGGCGAAGTGCACCGCGTTGATGCGGATGCGGTACGCCTGTTGATCGCGGATCGCGTGGCTTTGCCCGACCTTGTGGTTGGCGGTGACGCCCAGCTCGTCTTCCAGCGGTTTCTGGAAGGCGGTGAACAGGTCCAGCACCTTGCCTTTGCAGGTGTGCAGGATGGCGCGGTGGTCGTCGTTGACCAGCGTGGAGAAGACGATGGGGGTGGAGCCGTCGGTGTGCGCCGTCCGGTCAATTCGGGCCACCGCTTCCCGGGTCAGGTCGTCGGAGGCCACATAGGGGATGGTGACCTGGTCGAATTTGATCCCGCCGAACTGGCTCAGCAGACTGTGGCCGAGGGTCTCGGCGGTGATGCCGGTGCCGTCGGAGATAAAAAAGGCGGTTCTGGACATGGGCTCGGTGCTCCTTCCACAAAAGTCGTAACAGATTGCCCAATCCGGGCGGGCAAAGCGCTGATGTTTTGGGTAGAATGGCGCCTCCATTCATTCCGGTAAAGTTAAGAGAGCCTCTGAACAACCCCCGGCGACCTGAAGCGTAAAGCCAGAGCGCGCCAAGAGTGGGTCTGAGGCTCCCCAGGCCAGCAATACTTAAGGAGACGACCTTGGCGGAATACGTAGTCTGGTTTCAGGATCTGGGCAAGGGCGATGTCGAGCGCGTCGGTGGCAAGAACGCCTCCCTTGGCGAGATGATCAGCAACCTGGCGGCGGCCGGCGTGTCCGTCCCGGGCGGTTTTGCGACCACCGCGGAAGCCTTCCGCGACTTCCTTGAGCACAATGATCTCACCACCAAGATCAATGACGCTCTCGGCGCGTTGGACGTGGAAGACGTGGTGGCTCTGGCGGAAACCGGTGAGAAAATCCGTAAGTGGGTGGTGGACGCCCCCTTCCAGCCGAAGCTGGAAGAGGCGATCCGCGACGCCTATGAGAAAATGGGCGGCGGCGACGGCGAACTGCCGGTGGCGGTGCGCTCTTCCGCCACCGCGGAAGACCTGCCGGACGCCTCCTTCGCCGGTCAGCAGGAAACCTTCCTTAACATTCGCGGCCTCGACCATGTGATGGTGGCGGTGAAGGAAGTGTTCGCCTCCCTGTTCAACGACCGGGCCATCAGCTACCGGGTGCACCAGGGCTTCGACCACAAACTGGTGGCGTTGTCCGCGGGCGTGCAACAGATGGTGCGCTCCGAGACCGGCGCCGCCGGTGTGATGTTCACCCTGGACACCGAATCCGGCTTCCGCGACGTGGTGTTCATCACCGCCTCCTACGGCCTGGGCGAAATGGTGGTGCAGGGCGCCGTCAACCCGGATGAGTTCTACGTCCACAAGAAGACACTGCTGAACAAGCGACCCTGCATCCTGCGCCGCAATCTTGGCAGCAAAATGCAGAAAATGGTCTACGGCAGCGAAGCCAGCGCCGGTAAATCGGTGCAGACCGTGGATGTGGACACTGCCGACCGGCTGCGTTTCTGCCTCACCGATGCGCAGGTGGAGGATCTCTCCCGCCAGGCCATCGAGATTGAGAAACACTACGGCATGCCCATGGACATCGAGTGGGCGCTGGACGGCGACGACGGCAAGCTCTACATCGTTCAGGCCCGCCCGGAAACCGTGAAGAGCCGGTCTGACGCCTCCGTCATGGAGCGCTACCTGCTCAAACAGACCGGCAAGGTGCTGGTGGAAGGCCGCGCCATCGGTCAGCGCATCGGCGCCGGCCCGGTCCGCATCGTCTCCAACATCAAGGAAATGGACCGCGTGCAGCCCGGCGACGTGCTGGTCACCGACATGACCGACCCGGACTGGGAACCGGTGATGAAGCGTGCCGCCGCGATTGTCACCAACCGCGGCGGGCGCACCTGCCACGCGGCGATCATCGCGCGTGAACTGGGCGTGCCGGCCATCGTCGGTTGCGGCGACGCCACCGACCTGCTCAAGGACGGCCAGGAAGTCACCGTGTCCTGCGCCGAGGGCGACACTGGTAACATCTACGAAGGCAAGCTGGACTTCGACATTCAGCGCAACTCCATTGAGTCGATGCCCAAGCTGCCGTTCAAGATCATGATGAACGTGGGCAACCCGGATCGCGCCTTCGACTTCGCCACGCTGCCCAACCAGGGCGTGGGTCTGGCGCGTCTGGAGTTCATCATCAACCGGATGATCGGCGTGCACCCCAAGGCGCTGCTCAACTACGGCAGCCTGCCGCGTGACGTGAAACAGGCCGCCGACAAGCGTATCGCCGGCTACGATGATCCGGTGGACTTCTACGTCGAGAAGCTGGTGGAAGGCATCGCCACGCTGGCCGCCGCGTTCCACCCGGAAAAGGTGATCGTGCGCCTGTCGGACTTCAAGTCCAACGAGTACGCCAACCTGATCGGCGGCAGCCTCTACGAGCCGGACGAAGAGAACCCGATGCTCGGCTTCCGGGGCGCCAGCCGCTACATCAGCGAAAACTTCCGCGACTGTTTCGAGCTGGAGTGCCGCGCCCTCAAGAAAGTTCGTGAGCAGATGGGCTTCACCAACGTGGAAGTGATGGTGCCGTTCGTGCGCACCCCGGGCGAGGCCGAGCAGGTGATTGATCTGCTCGCCAAGAACGGGCTCAAGCGCGGCGACGAAGGCCTGCGGGTAATCATGATGTGCGAGCTGCCCACCAACGCGCTGCTCGCCGACGAGTTCTTGCAGTACTTCGACGGTTTCTCGATCGGTTCCAACGATCTGACCCAGCTGACGCTGGGCCTGGACCGGGACTCCGGTATCGTCAGCCACCTGTTCGACGAGCGCGATCCGGCGGTGAAGGCGCTGCTGAAGATGGCCATCGACGCCTGCAATGCCCAGGGCAAGTACGTCGGCATTTGCGGCCAGGGGCCGTCCGATCACCCCGATCTGGCGCGCTGGTTGATGGACCAGGGTATCTCCTCCGTGTCCCTGAACCCGGATTCGGTGATGGGCACCTGGTTCTACCTGGCGGAAAACCTGGTCGACTGAACCCCGACCCGGTTTCCACCGCTGAAAAGCCCGGCCCTCGCGCCGGGCTTTTTTATGGTTCATCGCGCTTAACCCGGGCGATTCTCTCCAGCCGGGGGCGCGTGTCTGTGTTATGCCCTTCCGGGAACGCTGTGAATACGTCCCTGTACGCTCCCTGTCGGACGTCCTGTCCTCCAGGGTCCCGGAAGGGCATAACACAGACCCGCTCCGGGGTGAGATTCCGGTGTTCCGGGTTATCGCTGGCGCAGAACCTTTCTACGAAGCTGGGAGTGTGGGATTGAGGCTTGTGGGAGCGGGCCCAGCCCGCGAAAGGGAGCGAAGCTCCCGGCAAAGGTTGCCCCGCAGGATGCCAGAGAGATTTCTGACGGCAGCACCATCAGCGTCTCTGGAATCCTGCCGGCCGACTAAAGCCGGCCTTTCGCTTGCAAGGCAAGCTCCTACAATCCGAGCTTCGCAGAAAGGTCCGGGCGGTGTTCTGGCCCGGTGCGGACCTTCTGGAGGGAACCCACCGGCCCGGGACGATCCCATGATCGCATGCTAAGGTTGGCGGCATCGCAGGGGGAGGAGAGCGCGGAATGTTCCATCGCCTTATCCGCACGCTGGATCTTTACGACGGGCTGCGGCTGCCGGTGCAAATCGGCCGCGAAGAATTACTGTTGATTCATGAGGACGGCGACACCTGGCTGGTGCAGCGCCGTTGCCCGCATGGGGAATTTCCCTTGGAAAGAGCGTCGGTGCGCGGTGAGGTGCTTCGCTGTCCCGGGCACGGGCTGGAGTTTTCCCTGCGCAGTGGCCAGTGCCGTGGTGCCCAGGGGTATTGCCTGAAACGCTACCGGATTGATTACGACGGCCCCTGGATCGGGGTCAGCGACCTCTAGCAGCCTGCTAGCGGGCGGCGACCGCGTCGTCCTTGGACAGTTGCAGTTGATAGCGCAGCCGCAGTTCCTTCACCTTTTTCACATAGGCCTGGGTTTCCGGAAACGGCGGAATGCCGCCGTAACGCCGCACATTGCCTTCGCCGGCGTTATAGGCCGCCAAGACCTGGTCCAGGGTGCTGAATTTGTTTTGCAGATAGGCGAGGAAACGGGTGCCGCCGTGAATGTTGGCGTTGGCGTCGAACGGGTCCGCCACTTCCAGGTAGCGGGCGGTGCGTGGCATCAGCTGCATCAGCCCCTGGGCACCGACCCGGGATACCGCGGTGTGGTCGAACAGGGACTCGGCGTGGATCACCGCTTTCACCAGGGCCGCTTCGACGCCGAAATCGCCGGCGGCGCGTTGGATCACGGTGTCGTAGCGGTCACGCTGGGCGGCGCTCAGGGCGGTGGGGGTGTAGGTCCAGCCCTTGCGCACGGAGAGCAGCGTATAGCTGGCGTCCACCTTGGCGCGGGGCTTGTCCGTGAACAGAATTTCGCCGCCCTGGCCGCGGTAGGTGTAGATGTTTTCCGCGACGGCCGGCATCGACACCCCCAGTGCCAACACGAGGCCGCAGACCCCGGTTAATTTCATTGTTTTTGTCTCTTACTGATTTTACATCCCGATTCCAGTTGAAGTGATACCACAGTATTAGCGGCCGGGCTAGGTTTCCGGTTCGGATTATTAGCCCGGGTTCTCATCTTTTAGCATCAGTCGGTGATTATCGGTGGCCATCCCGGATGGCGGGGCCGCGTTATGGTGATAGCATGGCCTCGGGCGTTTAAAGGAGGTCCTATGCTCTCCGAGCAGTTGCATGCCTGGGTCAATCTGCTGACCACCTGGCTGGCCTTGGGCCTGCTGTTAATGGTGTTTCTGGTGACCATGGCGGCCCTGGTCCTGTGGGTACAGGATCGCTATTTCCAGAAAGCCCACGCGATTCGACGCAATTACCCGCTGATCGGTCGTTTCCGGTACTTTTTTGAGCATATCGGCGAGTTTTTCCGGCAATACTTCTTTGCCATGGACCGCGAAGAGCTGCCGTTCAACCGTGCCCAGCGCAGTTGGGTGTACCGCGCCGCCAAGGATTTGAGCAACACGGTGGCCTTCGGCACCACGAAGCAAAACGCCGCCGGTCGTGTCGTCTTTCTCAACACGCCGTACCCGACGCTGGAAAAAGACGCCGCCGAAACCTTGCCGTTGATGATCGGCCCCCACGCCGACCAGCCGTTCGTGGCGCGCAGCTTCCATAACGTCTCGGCGATGAGCTTCGGCGCGCTTTCCACCCCTGCCGTGCGGGCGCTGTCCCGGGGCGCCGGTCAGGCCGGCTGCTGGTTGAACACCGGCGAGGGCGGGCTCACCGAAATGCACCTGGAAGGGCATTGCGATCTGGTGTTCCAGATCGGCACCGCCTATTACGGCGTGCGTGACGAGGAAGGCAACCTGAGCGATGAAAAGCTGCAAGAGGTGGCCCGCCTGCAGTCGGTGAAGATGTTCGAGATCAAGCTCAGTCAGGGCGCGAAGCCGGGCAAGGGCGGCATTCTGCCGGCGGAAAAAGTGACCGCGGACATCGCTCGCATTCGCGGTATTCCGGTGGGGCAGGCGTCGGTCAGCCCCAACGGCCAGCCCGGTGTGCGCAGCGCCGGCGACCTGCTGGGCATGATCGAGCGGGTACGCCGGGTGACCGGTAAGCCCACCGGTATCAAAACGGTGATCGGCTCCTGGCAGTGGCTGGAAGAACTGTTCATGGAGATCCACGAGCGCGGCCTGGAGAGCGCGCCGGACTTCATTACCGTGGACAGCGGCGACGGCGGCACCGGCGCCGCGCCCATGTCGCTGATGGACGATGTCGGGCTGAATCTGGCCGAGTCCCTGCCCCTGGTGGTGGACCTGCGTGACGGTTTCGCGCTGCAGGACCGTATTCGCATCATCGCGTCGGGCAAACTGATCACGCCATCCATGGTGGCCTGGGCGATCGCCATGGGCGCTGATTTCTGCGTGTCCGCGCGCGGTTATATGTTCGCGCTGGGCTGCATCCAGGCCATGCAATGCAACCGCAACACTTGCCCCACCGGCGTCACCACCCATAACCCGCGTCTGCAGCGCGGCCTGGTGCCCAGCGAAAAGGGCGCCCGGGTGGCCCATTTTCACGCCAATCTGGTCAAGGAAGTGGAGACCATCGCCCACGCCTGCGGGGTCGGGGAGCCGCGTCAGTTGCGCCGCCATCACGCGCGCATGGTCAACGCCAACGGCGACTCCATGCCCCTGGAAGAGCTGTGGCCGCCGATCGAGCCGGGGCTTTACTTGCGCCAGGGGCGCCCCAGCCTGCACGCGCCATTCGCCCGTTTCCGCGTCGGCGCCTGAGGGCACCAGCGCGGCGGCATAAGGGCACGCTATCAGGGTGATTAACCGCCTGGCCTTGTTCTTCACCGGGTGGCCGCCACAATAGCGTCCATTCCCAAGCGGTCTACGATTAAGGAGAGTGTTTTGTCTGACGAATTCGATCTGGTGGTTATCGGTGCCGGTTCCGGCGGTGTACGCGCCGCGCGCATGGCATCCGGCCACGGCGCCCGGGTGGCGATTATCGAGGAACGGTTCTTCGGCGGCACCTGCGTTAACGTGGGCTGCGTGCCCAAAAAGTTGTTCGCCTACGGCGCCGGCTTCCCGGAGGATTTCGAACTGGCCGCCAGCTACGGCTACCAACTGGATGGCTGGCGCTTCGACTGGAACACGCTCCGCGATAACAAGACCCGCGAGATCGAACGTCTCAACGGCATCTACAACCGCATTCTGGATAACGCCGGCGTGACCGTCTTCGAAGGCCACGGCCGCATCGAGGGGCCAGGCCGTGTGTCCGTGGACGGCGACCGCGTTCTTGAGTGCAAGAACATTCTGATCGCCACCGGCGGCAAGCCGCACGTGCCGGAACTGCCCGGCGACGACCTGGTGCGCATCTCTGACGATCTGTTCTATCTGGAAACCCTTCCGGAGCGCGTCGCCGTGGTCGGTGGCGGCTACATCGCTTGTGAATTCGCGTCGATCCTCAACGGCCTGGGCGTGGAAGTACATCAGCTGTACCGCCGTGACCTGATTCTGCGCGGTTTCGACGGTGAAATCCGCGAATTCGTCGCCGAACGCATGGCCGCCGCCGGCATCCATATTCACGTGAACACCGACGTCAGCGCTATCGAGGGCGAGGTCGACGGTGAGAAAACCCTGCGCTTGTTGAACGGCGACAGCCTGGTGGTGGACGAGGTGTTCTACGCCACCGGCCGGGTGCCCAAGCTGGACGGCCTGTTCGCCGACGGTGTGAGCGTGCAGACCCGCGACAACGGCGCGGTGATCGTCGACGACGCTTTCCAGACCAGCGAGCCGAACATCTATGCCCTGGGCGACGTCACCGATCGTCTGCAATTGACGCCGGTGGCCCTGGCCGAAGGCATGTGGCTGGCGGCCCATCTGTTCGGCGAGCACAAGCCGAAGGCGCCGCTGGACTATCGCGACGTGCCCACCGCCGTGTTCTGTCATCCGAACATCGGCACCGTGGGGCTCAGCCAGGAAGAAGCGCTGGCTGAATACGGCACCATCCGTGTCTACAAAAGCCAGTTTCGCCCGATGCGCTACACGCTCAGCGACATCCAGGAAAAATCCATGATGAAGCTGATCGTCGACGACGCCAGCGACCGGGTGGTGGGCCTGCATATGGCCGGTGAGGAATCCGCCGAAATCACCCAGGGGTTCGCGGTGGCGGTGCGCATGGGCGCCACCAAGGCGGACTTCGACGCCACCGTGGGCATTCACCCCACCTCGGCGGAGGAGCTGGTGACCCTGCGCGATGGCGAGACCGTCAGCGGCTGATTCCGGTTAGGGGTACGCCTGCCGCAGCAAGAATCACAGCCGTTCCAACGTCACCGGCAGGCCGTCCTTGGGAACTGGCAGGCTGGTGGTGTCCACCGGCATGACATAGTCCGCCGGCACCCGCCAGCGGTATTTCAACAACACTTGGTGGAGCACAGCCTTTACCTGCATATCCGCGAAATGCAGGCCGATGCACTTGTGCGCGCCGCCGCCGAAAGGCGCCCAGGCGTAGGGATGCACCTTGTCCTCGCGGCGGTGCTCGGCGAACCGCTCCGGATCAAAGCGCTCCGCGTCCGGCCAGTACTCTTCCATATAGTGGGTGAAGTAGGGCGCCATGGTGATGAAGCTGCCTTTGGGGATATGAAACCCGTCGTATTCCACGTCACGCACCGTGCGGCGGGGCAGCGACGGCACCGGGGCGCACAGGCGCAGTGCTTCCTTCATGGCCAGGCCGATGCCCGGCAGCTTTTCCAGATCCTCGTAGGCCAGCTGGGTTTTGCCCAGGGCCCGGCTTTCCTCGCGCAGGCGCTCCTGCCATTCCGGCGAGCGGGCCAGGTGATAGAACAGGTTGGAGAGGGTGATGGTGGTGGTGTCATGGGCCGCCATCATCAGAAAGATCATGTGGTTGACCACGTCGTCGTCGGAGAAGCGATCGCCGTCCTCCGTGGTGGCGTGGCAAAGCGCACTGAACAGGTCGTTGTCCTCCTGGCTCCGTTTCACCGGAATCTCATCGCGGAACAAGCGCTCAAGCACCCGCCGCCCGCGCAGCCCCTTGGACCAGCGCAGCCCCGGTACCGGGAAGCGAAGCAGGGCGGTGCCGGCGCGCACCGTATCCACGAACGCCCGGTTGACCTGCTCGGAGCGCGGGCCCAGCTCCTGGCCCATAAACACATCGGTGGCCAGATCCAGGGTCAGCCGCTTGACCCGGGGCAATACCTTGATGCCCCCGTCTGGCCAGGCTTCAAGCCCGGTGGCGATGCGCGGCCCCATGCGTTCCAGGTAGCCGCGCAGCGCGTTCTTGGTGAACGCCTGCTGCATGATGCGCCGGTGCCAGCGGTGCTCCTCAAAATCCAGCAGCATGATGCCGCGGGGAAAGAAGGGGCCGATGAAGAAGTCCCAGCCGCCGTGGTTGGAAAACAGGTCGCCTTTGTTCATCAGCACGAACTGGTTGGCGTCGGGCCCCAGCAACTGAACCACGCGCAGACCGAACAGCCGGGTCCAGGACACCGGCCCGTAGCGCTCGTAGCGCTCTCGCATCATGCCCACCGGATCTCGCATACTGGTCAGGGTATGGCCGACCAGCGGCCAGCCGGGATCGCCGGGCACGGCTTTAAGAGGGCTATCGGTCGGAACCGGGGCAAAAGGGGTGGCGGCGCTCATGAATCACTCCGTGGTAAACATGGTGTATATCTATACTGAGCGCAAACGCAGAAGCGGAACAAGGGGGGTAAATGTCTTTTTGCCGCGCATTTACCCTTGAGTGGCCAGGGAACGATCAATCCGCCAGAGGCGGCATGGTGTCGGCGCCGCCGGCACTCTTCAACGGTTTGTTAACGGGGTTATCCACAGTTTTTGTGGACGAAGGATGACAGCCGCCCACGTCGCTGCGGCCTGGGAGCCGTTCCGGCCCCTGTGTATCATTACGCCATTCAGGTAAGGAGAACCGTGCATGCGAACCGTGGTGTTTAATCAGAAAGGCGGTGTGGGTAAATCCAGTATCACCGTGAATCTGGCGGCGATCAGCGCCGCCCGGGGCAACAAGACGCTGGTCGTGGACCTGGATCCGCAATGCAACGCCAGCCAGTACCTGTTGGGCATGGGCGCCTATCAGCAAGAGCACGGCCCGACCCCCAATATCGGCACCTTTTTCGCCCAGACGCTGTCGTTCAAGCTCAAGGAAAAGGCGCCCCGCGATTATGTGCATCTCACCAAGTTCGAGAACCTGTACGTGTTGCCCTCCGACGGCGAACTGGGCGAGGTGGAACACCTGCTCGAATCCAAGCACAAAATTTATAAACTGCGCGGTCTGCTGAAAAGCCTGGCGCGGGAATTCGACGCCATCTATGTGGACACGCCGCCGGCGTTCAATTTTTATACGCTGTCCGCGTTGATCGCCGCCGACGGTGTGTTGATCCCGTTTGATTGCGATGCGTTTTCCCGCAAGGCGCTCTATTCGTTGCTGGAGAACATCCAGGAAACCCGCGAGGACCACAACGAAGACCTGCGCGTGCAGGGCATCGTGGTCAATCAATACCAGCCGCGCGCCCGCCTGCCCAAGGAACTGGTGGCGTCTCTGGTGGAGGAGGGGCTGCCGATCCTCGACAGCAAGTTGTCGGCCAGCGTCGCCATGCGCGAGTCCCACGAATGCGCGACGCCGCTGATCAACTGGAGCCCAAAGCATAAGCTCACAGTGGAATACCAGGCGCTTTACAAAGAGCTGAGCGGCCCCGGTCGCTAGTGCGGCGCAATATTGCGCATTGGTAAAAGAAGGCGCTATGTACTATCTTTGCCGCGTTTGTCCTTGGACTGGGCAACAAAAAGAAATGCAATAGGAGATGCTATGCGAACCCTTTCCAGGGGCGCCTTGGCGGTGGTGCTATCGATAACCGGGCTGACGGCCCCGATGCTGGCGGGCGCGGCCCTGAGCCGTGCCCAGTTGGAAGATCTGGAGCACCATCTTTGGCAAGTGCGCACGGACTACCACATGTATTCCGTCATGGACGGCAACGACACCTACCGGGTCGCGCTCAACGAAGCCGCTCAGCAGGCCGCCGAAGCGCTGGATGAGCTGCGCGCCGGCAGCGAATCCGACGCGGAGCGGGCCCTGGTGGCGGATCTCACCGACCAGTGGCAGCGCCTGGCCGCGGACCAGGCCCTGCCGGCTCCCGGTGACGCCGACGCCGAAGTGGCGTCCGGCGACCCCCGGCGGCTGGACGACCTGCCGGCGGAGATGGCCGCTGGCATCGACGGTTTCGAAGCCGCCGCCGACGGCGATTACGATGACGTGCACGGGTTGATCAGTGAGCTGCAGCATCTGACGTCGTCCTATGTGGCGATCATCGCCACCAACAACGACGAAGGCCAGATGGAACAGGATCACGGCGCGTTCGAGCAGGCGGTGCCGGCGTTTTCCGACCGGCTTAAGCGGGTGCAGGCCGCCCACCGTGGCGACGGCAATCTCAACCGAACCCTGGAGCAGGCCGCTCTCAAATGGGGCTTCATCCGTTCTTCCATGCTTAAGTTCGGCGACGACGCGGTGCCTTTCCTGGTTTACCGCTACACCTCACAGATGACCAGCAGCCTGCATCAGGCGGTGGATCTGGCCACGTCCGAGGTCGCCAGGCCGACCATCGGCCCGCCCGAGTAAGGCTCAGTCGGCGCGCGCTTCGAGCCAGTCGGCGATCACCCGCCAGCACTGGCCGGGCGCCTTACTGCCGGCGAACACCCCGGCGTGACCGCCGGGGGCCTCTTCGAACCGCTTCTCACGGCTGCCGACCACTTTAAGAATCTCCCGCGCGGCGCGCAGGCTGACGATGCGGTCGGTGCGCCCGCCGAACGCCAACAGATCCTGGGTGATGGCGCCGAAGTCCACCCGCCGCCCACCGATACTGAGACGGCCGTCGGCGAGGCTGTTGGCGAGCACCATCTTCTCGATCACTTCGCGCACCACCGCCCCCGGGTAGTCGACCATGTCGTTGAACCACTGGCCCATGGTCATGTACTCGGTGAGGTAGTCCCGGTCGCCCATGTTGCGCAGCAAATCCACATAGGACTGCACCAACCCCGGCGGGTTGGTCATCTTGAAGCCCAGCGACAACAACCGGGCGGGAATGTGGAACAGCTTGCTGTCGAGGGGCTCCAGGCGCACCTGGAACCAGTCGTGGGCCTGCATGGCGGGAATCGCCGCGAGACTGAAAATCTTGCCGAACGGCCCGCTTTTATGAAAATTCACCGGGCTGGCGATGGTCGATAGACTGCGCACCGGGGCCTCCGGGTGGCTGCCCAGATACAGCATGCTCAGCAGCCCGCCCATGCAGTAGCCGAGCAGGTTCACCTGATCGGAACCGGTGTGCTCGCGCACCCGCTCAACGACCTGCGGCAACCACTGGTTCACGTAGGTGTCCAGGTCCAGGTCGCGGTCGGCCTGGGACGGCTGGCCCCAGTCGATCAAATAGACGTCATGGCCGCGCGCCATCAGGTAACGGACCATGGAACGGTTGGGCATCAGATCGTAGGTCCAGCAGTGGATGCCCAGCGCCGGCACCAGAATCAACGGAATACGATGTTTCTCCCGCCGTACCGGTATTTCCTCGTCGCCTACTGGAATCCGCGCCATCGGCGGCAAGCTGTAATGACGCAGCGCCATGATGCCGTTGCGGTAAATTTCGTCCCAGGGGGTTTTATCGGTCTGAATGAAACGCCGCGGATGGCGGCGCCGCTCCACCATATGGCTCAATGCGCGCAGTGATGATCTCACGGAAGGACGTGGTGCCATGGAGGCTCCGCTGATAGCAATTGATCCCGAGTAAGGGTAGGCGGTAATCTTGCCGGGCCCGCAGTAACAGAGCATTGGCCCTCGTGACAAATTCAAAGCCCCCTTACACCCGCATGGACGTCTGTAACCGGTCCCTGGAGACCGTGCGCCATTCCCGTAACCTGGGTATGGAAGTGCTCAGCGCCGAAGAAGACGGCGTCCGTGTGCGCCTGCCCTGGCGCGAGGACCTGGTCGGTAATCCGGACACCGGCGTGCTGCACGGCGGCGCCATCTTCGCGATGATGGACCAGGCCGGCGGCATGGCGAACAGCTGCCGCCTGTACCCCAATTTTGAGATCACGCCGACCATCGATTTCCGCGTCGATCATCTGCACGCCCCGACACCGGGCAAGGCGGTGATCTGCTACGCCAGCTGCTACCGGCTCACGCCCAACGTGACCTTCGTGCGGCTGACCACCTGGGAAGAGGGCGAGGAAGAGGGCGAGCCGGTGGCCACCGGCCTGGCCACCTACACACGCATGAAACTGGATAAAAACGGGCGGGTGGTGTCCTGATGACCGATTCACTGAAAGCCTTGATCGAAGCCTGCCGCAACGGCGACGCCAACTACCAGGACCTGGTGGACCGGGTGCCCTACGCCCGCTTCCTGGGTATCGAGCTGCTGGTGCAGGGCGAGGAACTGACCTTCATCCTGCCGCGCAACGAGAACAATATCGGCAACCCCACCTTGCCGGCGTTGCACGGCGGCGCCGTGGCCGGCTTCATGGAGCAGGCCGCGATCATCTTTATCCTGCTGGAAATGGGCGAACCCAAGGTGCCCAAGACCATCGATTTCACCATCGACTACCTGCGCGCCGGCCTGTTCCGCGACACCTTCGCCGAATGCCGCATCACCCGCCTGGGGCGTCGCATCGCCAATGTGCACATCAGCGCCTGGCAGAAACGCCGGGAAGAGCCGATCACCATTGCCCGCGCGCACTTCCTGCTGTCCGAAGAAAATAACTGACGTTTTCTTTTGTTACCCACCGGCGGCGGCGATAGGACAACGAAGGTGATATATTAGCGGCCTCTGATAGGAGGCCCTCTTTGTCATTATCGCCGGTTGCCAGGTCCTCGACCTTTACCCAAAGCCTGCTGCTCACCGCGGTGGGCGTCACCGCCCTGGGCCAAACCCTGGTGTTTACGCTGCTGCCGTCCCTGGGCCGGGCCACCGGCCTGGCCGAGATTCAGGTAGGGTTGATCATCAGCTGCTCGTCGCTGGCGTTTGCGCTCGCCAGTCCGGTGTGGGGCTACCTCAGTGAACTCTATGGCCGCCGGCCAATCCTGATCATCGGGCTGAGCGGCTATGCCACCGGCACGCTGCTGTTCGCGCTGGTGTTCCAGGCCGGGCTGGCCGGCTGGGTGAGCGGGGGCGCTCTGGTGGCGCTGCTGGTGGTCGCGCGTATGAGCCAGGCGGTGATCATGGCCGCCACGCCGCCGTCGGCGGCGGCCTACACCGCGGACATCACCGCGCCGGAGGCGCGCACCCGTGGCATGGGTCGCATCGGCGCGGCCAATAACCTGGGCACCGTGCTCGGCCCGGGCATCGGCGGCATGCTGGCGGCGGTGGCCCTGGTGTTGCCGCTCTATCTGGTGGCCGGCCTGGTCGCCTTGATGGCGGTGTTCATTCTGTTCTTCCTGCCGCCCTCACCGTATCGCGGCGAGCCCCCAGTGCAACGCCGTCGCACCGTGCTGGCCACCGGCCTGCGCGCCTATACCGACCGGCGTTTCCGAGATCTGTTGATCACCGGTGTGGTGTTGTTCATGAGTTTCGCGCTGGTGCAGCAGACCCTGGGTTTTCTGTTTCAGGACGCCCTCAATATGACGCCCACGGAAGCGGCCGGTGCCCTGGGCACCGCCATGATGGCGGCGGCGATCACCTCGCTCACCGGTCAGATTTTGGTGGTGCAATGGCTGCGTGCTCCGGCGCTGGTGTTGCTGGCCCTGGCGGTACCGGCCATCGGCCTGGGCGCCGGCGTCCTGTGGGCGTTCGACAGCCGTCTCGGCATGACCCTGGCGGTGATGCTGGTGGGTATGGGGATCGGTTTCGGCATGCCGGCGATCATGTCGCTGGCGAGCCTGCGGGTGGACAGTTCGGAGCAGGGCAGGGTGGCCGGGCTGGCCAGTGCGTGTCCGTCGCTGGGGTTCGTGCTCGGGCCTTTGGTGGGCACCGGGTTGTACACCATCGACCACCGCTTCCCGTACATGCTGGTGGTGGCCTTGATGGTGCCCCTGGCGGTGCTGGTCTGGCGGCTGCGCCGGGCCAACACCGCCTGAGGCGGTCGCGCTAACCCGTTACGTTATCCCTTGTAAGGAATCAGGGTCAGTTCCACGCGACGGTTCTGCTGACGGCCGGACGCGGAGCCGTTATCCGCGATCGGCTGGGTTTCGCCGAAACCGACCACGTCCATGCGCACCGCCTGAACATTGTAGCCGCTAAGCACATCGGCCACCGCCTGGGCGCGCTGCTGGGAGAGCAGCAGGTTGTAGCGGTCGCCACCGGTGCTGTCAGTGTGGCCGGCGATCTGCAGCATGGTGGAATCGTATTCCTTCAGCACTTCGGACACTGAGTCCAGCACCGAACGGAACGAGGATTTCACCTGAGTGCTGTCGGTGTCGAAGGTCACGTTACCCGGCATATTGAGAATGATGTTCTCGCCGTTACGGGTAACGGAAACGCCCGAACCTTCCAGTTTCTGACGCAGCTTCGCTTCCTGGACATCCATGTAGTAGCCCACGCCACCACCGGCGATGGCGCCGATGCCGGCCCCGGCCAGGGCCCGTTCCTTGCGCTCCTTGGCGCTGTCCGAGGTGGCGATACCGATCAACGCGCCACTGACCGCGCCGATGGCGGCGCCGCCGGCGGCTTTGGAGGTCTGTTTTTCACCGGTGTAGGGATTGATGGTGCTGCAAGCGGACAGGGACAAAGCCCCGGCCAGTAAGAGGCATCCAGCAGTGCGTTTCATTATCGCTCCTTGTTATCCATTGTTTCTCAATCGCTTAACCATAAGCGATCAGAGCGGGCAAACCATAGCGGTGCGGTAAAAATCGGTAAAGTAGGGTAGCGCCGGGATGCGAACGTTGTCCCTTAAAGTGGTGGTGAGCGCCACATTAGCCAGATCGGCGGGCCGTCGGCGGCGACGCGGTCCTCGCGGATCACCTCGAAACCGAAGCGGCGGTAGAGCGGCAGGTTCGTTTGCTCGCAAGTCTCCAGGAACGCGCCGTGGCCGTCCCGGTCGCACAAGGCAAGCACCGGCGCCAAAAGGCGGCGGGCATGACCTCGGCCCTGCTGGTCCGGGGCCACCCCCAGCACCTGCAGGTACCAATGGGGTCGCTTCGGATGCAGTTGCTGAATATGCTGGATGCCGGCCAGCCGGCCGGGCAAACGGGAGAGCCCGGTGATGGCGGCGAAATCGGGCAGGAAGCGCAGTTGCTGCCACAGCCCAAGACGCCATTGGCCCGGTGGCGACCACAGTGCCGCCCCCACACCGGGTAAATGATCGACCCGCCCCGGCAGCGCCAAGTGGCGAAGTTGCGCGGCCATGCCGCGCCGTAGCCGGACGTCGAAATCCTCTGGTCGGCACAGCCAGCGCCAGAACGGGTCATGGTCGAAGGCGCGGGCCAGCACGTCCACCACGGCGTCGAACGCCGCGCGGCTACACTGCGGATCGAGGAGGTGTGGCGAACAGTCGGTGGGGGAAGACGAGTAGGGTGAAGTCATCCAGCGTTTGTAGCAGACTGGGCACCGAAAAGGAACGACCGTACCACCATGACAGCAAACTCACTAAAGGAGACGCCATGCGACGCTGGAACGGCTGGGGCGACAGCGCCAACGATTACCCGCTGAAAGACGCCGGCCGACGGTTCCTGGAAGAACGCCTGGGCGCCGGCGTGCCGCTGCCCGACGCCACTCTGGAAAGCGTTCTGGCGAAGGTGCCCGCCAGCCGCCTGCCCGACCACCCTCTGGTGGAGACCGATCCCGAGCAGCGCGTGCGTCATGCCCGCGGTCAGAGTCTCGACGATTGGCTGGCGCTGCGCTCCGGCGAGATCGGCGTGTTCCCGGATGGGGTCGCCTTACCGGCCACCAGCGCTCAGGTGCGCGAATTGATCGACTGGTGTCAGCGCGAGGACATCAACCTGATTCCCTATGGTGGCGGCACCTCGGTGGTGGGCCACATCAATCCACCCGACAGCCGTCGCCCGGTGCTGACGCTGAGCCTGGCGCGCATGGACCGCCTCACCGAGCTTGACGAACAAAGCCGCCTGGCCACCTTCGGCGCCGGCACACCAGGGCCGGAAGTGGAACGCCAGTTGGGCGAGCGTGGTTACCGGCTGGGCCACTACCCGCAATCCTGGGAGCTGTCGACCCTGGGCGGCTGGGTGGCAAGCCGGTCCAGTGGCCAGCAGTCGCTGCGCTACGGGCGCATTGAGCAATTGTTCGCGGGCGGCCGTGTGGAAACGCCACGGGGTACGTTGCAACTGCCCACGGTGCCGGCGTCCTCCGCCGGTCCGGATCTGCGTGAGCTGGTGATGGGTTCGGAAGGGCGCCTGGGCGTGATTACCGAAGTGCGGGTGCGCGTCAGCGAGGCGCCGCAGCGGGAGGATTTTCACGTCGCCTTCGTTCCCGACTGGGACACCGGCGTGGCCCTGGCTCGGCGCCTGGTACAGGCGCGGGTGCCGCTGTCCATGCTGCGCCTGAGTAACGCCGAGGAAACCCGCACCCAGCTCACCCTGGCCGGTCATGAGCGGCTGGTGAGCGCGCTGAATCGTTATCTGGCCCTGCGTGGCAACGCCGACGGCGCCAAATGCATGCTGACGTTCGGCGTTACCGGCGAGCCTCGCCACTGCCGGCGTGCGCTCGCCGAGGCCCGCGGCCACATTCGTGCCGCCGGCGGTGTGATGACCGGTCGCGCGCTGGGCCGTAAATGGCAAGAGGCGCGTTTCCGCTCACCCTATCTGCGCCACGGGCTGTGGGCGCTCGGCTACGCGGTGGACACACTGGAAACTTGCGTCGACTGGGCGCGGGTGCCGAGCATGGTGGCGGCTCTGGAAGCGGCCATTCAACAGCACGCCGGCGACGGCGAACAGGCCCATGTGTTCACGCACCTGTCGCATCTGTATGGACAAGGTTCCAGTATCTACACCACCTATGTGTTCCGCTGCTCCCAGGATTACGCGCAGACGCGGCAACGCTGGTGGGCGATGAAAGCCGCTGCCTGCGATGTGATTGCCGAGCTGGGCGGCACCATCAGCCACCAACACGGCGTCGGTCGTGACCACGCCTCCTGGCTGGTGCACGAAAAGGGCGACCAGGGTTTGGCGGCTCTGGGCAGTTTGTTCACTCATTTTGACCCACAGGGGCACCTGAACCCGGGGTGCCTTCTCAAGGAGTAATCATGCTGGCAGAACGCGCGGCGCTGGCCGCACTGGCTAAGGAACACTGGGACCTGATCGTGATCGGCGGCGGCATCACAGGTGCCGGCGTGTTGCTGGAGGCGGCACGCCAGGGCCGTAAGGTGCTACTGCTGGAGCAGCAGGATTTCGCCTGGGGCACGTCCAGCCGCTCGTCCAAGATGGTGCACGGCGGGCTGCGCTACATCGCCCAGGGGGAAGTACGGCTGACCCGGGACGCGCTGCGCGAACGCGAACGCCTGCTGCGCGATCTGCCCGGTCTGGTGGAGCGGGCGGACTATCTGTTTCCGCTGCGTCAGGGGCAGTTTCCCGGGCGCTGGCCGATGACGGCGGTACTGTCTCTGTATGACTTTCTTGCCGGTATCCGGGATCACCGCTTCATGCCCACCGCCGAGGTGCTTCAACGGGTGCCCGGCCTGGACCAGAAGGGTTTGCGCGGTGCCATGAGCTACACCGACGCGCTCACCGACGACTGCCGGCTGGTGGTGCGGTGCCTGCTGGAAGCGGCACGCCTGGGCGGCCAGTCCCTCAACTATGCCCGCGCCACCGGGGTGACCCGGTCAAACGGCCGTACCCGAGTCTCGGTGAGCGATCTGCACAGTGGCGTCCAGACGACCCTGGACGCCGGCGTGGTGATCAACGCCACCGGCGCCTGGGCGAACCATCTGGGCGGTGCCGGGCAGCGCATCCGGCCGCTGCGTGGCAGCCACCTGTTCGTCGATCCGGCGCGGCTGCCGGTGGCCGACTGCCTGACCGTGATGCACCCCCGCGACGGCCGTCCGGTGTTCGTGTTCCCTTGGGAGGGCGTCACCTGCGTCGGCACCACCGATCTCGACCACGGCGACAGCCTGGACCAGGAAGCGCGGGCCAGCGGCGCGGAAGTGGATTATCTGCTGGAGTTGATCAACGGCCAGTTTCCGCACGTCGGCCTCGGCCGTGAGGATATCCTCTCCACCATGGCCGGCGTACGCCCGGTGATCGCTTCCGGCGACGGTAAGGATCCCTCCAAGGAGCGCCGCGACCACGCCGTCTGGCAGCATGACGGCGTGGTGTCGGTGAGCGGCGGCAAGCTCACCACCTTCCGGTTGATCGCTCTGGACGCGCTGGGCGTGGCCGGGCTGCTGTCGCCCCGGGACGAGCGTCGCGCCCGGCGCAGTAACGCGCCCTTGTTCCGGCCGCTGCCGGAGGCGCCGGCCCAGGTGGATCACTTTCTGCACGGCGTGCAGGACGACGAAGCTTTGCTGCGCTGGATTCTAGTCAACGAAGCGGTGGTGCATCTGGACGACCTGTTGCTCCGGCGCACCCGCTTGGGACTGTTGCGCCGCGACGGTGGCGCCGGTTTGCAGGATCTGCTGGCGTCGCTGACCGGTGAGCTGTTGGGCTGGGACGCGCAACGCTGGGACCAGGAATGGCAGCGCTACGCGTCAATCCGTGATCGGTCCTACGGGGTGCCGGCGGCGGACGACCAGGCCGCCGCATGAACGGGCCGCTGCTGCTGGCCTTGGACCAGGGGACCCAGAGCACAAGGGCGATGCTGTTCGACCGCCATGGTGAACTTTTGGCCCGGGTGCAACGCGACATCGAGCCCTACCGATCGCCGGCCCCCGGGCAGGCCGAGCAGGACGCGGACTACTTTTGGCAACAGTTGGGCCTGGCGTGCCAGTCTTTGTGGCAGGCGCACGGCGCGCTGCGTGAACAGGTCGTGGCGGTGTCGCTCACCACCCAGAGGGCCTCGCCGGTGTGCCTGGACGCGTCGTTGCGGCCCTTGCGGCCGGCGGTGATCTGGCTGGATCAACGCCGCACCGCGCGCTTTCCCCGTGTGCCTTGGTACTGGCGCTGGCCGGTGGCGCTGATCGGCCAGGGTGAAACCTTGCGCCAGTTCCAATCCAAAGCGGAGTGCAATTGGCTGGCCGCCGATGAGCCGGAGATCTGGTCACGCACCCGTCATTTCGTGCTGTTGTCCGCCTATCTGAACTGGCGCCTGTGCGGAGCCCTGCGTGACGCCACCGCCGCCCAGGTGGGCTACCTGCCGTACGACTTCAAGGCGCAGCGCTGGGCCTCCCGCGGTGATATGAAATGGAGCGCGCTGCGGGCGCGTGCCGAGCAGCTGCCCGAGCTGGTGCCCCCGGGCGCGCTGCTGGGTCCGATTACCGCCGAAGCCGCGGCCCATACCGGCATCCCGCAAGGCCTGCCGCTGATTGCCAGCGGCTCCGACAAGGCCTGCGAGGTGCTCGGCGCCGGCGCCTTCACCCCGGAGGTCGGCAACCTGAGCTATGGCACCACCGCCACCTTCAACACCTGCAACGAACGCTTTGTGGAGCCGATCCCGATGGTGCCGGCCTATGGGGCGGCGGCGCCCGGGCGCTATAATTCCGAGGTCATCGTGCAGCGTGGCTATTGGATGGTGAACTGGTTCAAACGGGAATTCGCCGCCGAAGAGGTGCAGCGTGCCGAGCGCTTAGGCGTGGCGCCAGAGACGCTGTTCGAAGACCTGTTACACCAGTCACCGCCGGGGGCCATGGGGCTGACACTGCAACCGTTCTGGAACCCCGGCGTGCGTATCCCGGGACCGGAGGCGAAGGGGGCGATTGTCGGTTTCGGCGACGTGCATACGCGCGCGCACCTTTACCGGGCGATTATCGAAGGCATCGCCTACGCGCTGCGCGAAGGCCGGGAGCGACTGGAAAAACGCAATCGCCAGCCGGTAACCCGGTTGACGGTCTCCGGGGGCGGCTCGCAAAGCGACGCCATCATGCAGATCACGGCCAATGTTTTCGGCCTGCCGGCGGAGCGGCCGCATACCTTCGAGACCTCCGGGCTGGGCGCGGCCATCAACGCCGCCGTGGGCGTCGGGCTGCATGCCGATCATGCCAGCGCGGTGGCGGCCATGACCCGGCCCGGTGATCGGTTTGAGCCCGAGCCCGAAGCCCAGGCGCTCTATGATCAATTGTACCGTCGGGTTTACGCGCGTCTTTATCGGCGTCTGGCGCCGCTGTACCGCGACATTCGGCGGGTAACCGGCTATCCACCACCGCTGTAGCCCCGGCGGCGGTGGTACAATGGTGGGGCCTATTCGCAACCGGAGTGTTCCATGCGTGTCACTGATCTCGCGCGCCGCGCCGAGACCACCTCGGAAACCGTTCGCCATTACACCGATCTGGGGCTGCTGACACCGCGAAGGGACCCTCATAACGGTTACCGCCAGTACAGCGGCGTGGATCTGTCGCGGCTGCGTTTCGCGCTGAAAGCCCGCAGTCTCGGCTTCACGCTCGGCGACGTACGCGAATTGATTGAAGAATCGGAAGGCGGGGAGACACCGTGCCCCAGGGTACGGTCGTTGATTGAAGCGCGCCTCGCCGAAGTGGAAGCCCGCATCCGTGAGCTAAGCGATTTGAGCACGCGCATGCGCGCCGCCATGGACGACTGGTCGCGGGCCCCGGACTGCCATCTTGGCGATGGCAGGGTGTGCGGCCTGATTGATTCCTTCAACGCCGACCTGGCGGGGCCCCGCCAAGGCGCTTAGCCGGCGACCTCTTCGACGCTTTCCTCTTCCTTGATCAAACCGATTACCGACCAGCCGGCTCGGGGCTCCGGCTGGGTCTCGGAGGTGAACACATGAATCCGATCCTTGGTGTCCACCGCGAACAGCGGCCACACCTGGCGGTTTTCCACCGCCAGATACGCCTTGAAGTCGAACTCGTCGGTGATCCGCGTCTTGCGGATGTCCGCGCCCTGGCTGAGCAGGCTGGCGAGCCGGGCGTAGGTCATGTCCGGGCCAAATAAAGTGGCGCCCCGGTGGTGCGCGGCCACGTCGTGCTTCTCTTCTTTTTCGCTCTGCCAGGGCAGGCTATAGACATTGGGCTCGCCGAATTCCAGACGGTAGCGCATGGTCGCCATGGTGTTCAGTTCCCGGCGCGGGCTCAGGCCCAGCAGTTTGCCGTAGCCGACCAGATCCAGATACTGGTCGGCGTGGCTGGACACCGGATTGCCATAGAAAGTGGGCAGGCCCTCCATGCGCGCCGTGCGAATGCTCTCCCAGCTTGAATCGGTGAGGATCACCGGGAAATTGTTCTGGCTCAACGTCTGCCCAATGGCCCGGGCTACCGGGTTGGCGCCGATGATCAGGAAGCCCCTGGGGCCCGGTTCCGCCACCTTGAGCAGCCGCGCCAGCGGGCGGGCGGTGACGCTCTGCAACGCCACCGTGCCGATGATCACCATGAAGGTGAGCGGCACCAGCAACTCGGCGCCGGCCACCCCGTTTTCCATCAGCCGCTGGGCGAACAGAGCGGATACCGCGGCGGCGACGATGCCGCGTGGCGCGATCCACGCCAGCAGCGCCTTCTCACGCCAGTCCAGGCTGCTGCCCAGGGTCGCCACCCACACCGACAACGGCCGCGCCACCAGCTGAATGATCGCCAGTACCAGCAGGGCGGTGGCGCCCAGGCTCAGCAATTGCTCCATCTCCAGACGCGCGGCCAGCACGATGAACAGTACCGAAATCAGCATTACCGACAGGTTCTCCTTGAAGTGGAGAATGTCGTCCGTGCGCACGCCCTTGCGGTTGGCCATCACGATGCCGGCCACGGTGACCGTCACCAGGCCGGATTCCTCGCTGATGCTGTTGGACAGCACGAACGAACCGATCACCGAGGACAGCACCAGGAAGCTGCGCAGATACTCGGGCACCAGGTGCCGGCTGAGCAGGGCGCTCAGGGCGAACGCCACAGCGGTACCTATGGCGGCGCCCACCGCGATCGCCTGGAAGAACAGCCACAGGCCGTGCACCAGCGCGCCCTGCTGGCCGGTGGCCACCACCAGTTCATAAGCCAGTACCGCCAGAATCGCGCCCAATGGATCAATAACGATGCCTTCCCAGCGCAGCAGCCGCGCCACGCTGGCCTTGGGCCGCACGCTGCGCAGTAACGGCACGATCACCGTGGGGCCGGTAACCACCACCAGCGCGCCGAACAGCAGCGCCAACTCAAAGGGTAGATCCAGCAGGCCCCAGGCGGACAGTGTCACCACACCCCAGGTGATCAACGCGCCCCAGGTGACCAGCCGCCGCACGGTTTTTTCCAGGCCACGGATCTCGCTGAAGCGAAGGGTCAGCGCCCCCTCGAACAGAATGATCGATACCGCCAAGGACACCCCGGGCAACAACAGATCCCCGAACAGTTGCTTGGGTTGTATCAAGCCGGCCACCGAGCCCAGCAACAGGCCGGACAACAGCAGCGGCAGAATGGCGGGCAATTTGATCCGCCAGGAGGCCCACTGGCAGGCGAACGCGACCACGGTAATCAGGGCCAACTGAAAAGGTACGGAAAGTTCCATGGGCTTCCTTGTCTGAGAGTGCGGCTATAGTCCCAGCGAACCCGGAGCGTCGCAAGCCCGTTTTTTTTCGCTCCAGTACCCGCAAACCGGTGGCGATAATGATAGTCTTGCCGACCTTCGTTGTACCGCCCAGGGATTCCTGATGCCTACCGTTTCCCCCGTACGCCTGGCGATCATGCTCGGCACCCTGGTGGCCCTCGGGCCGCTGGCCATCGACACCTATTTGCCAGCGTTACCGACCATGGCCGGCGACTTCGGCGTGGCGGTGCATCGCATTGAGCTGTCGGTGAGCGTCTATGTGCTGGGCGTGGCGCTGGGCCAGTGGCTGGGCGGCCCGCTGTCCGATCATTTCGGTCGCAAGCCGGTGGCCTATGTGGGGTTATCCATCTTTTTCGTCGCCAGCCTGGCGATCACGGTCTGCGACCAGGTGGCCTGGTTGTATGGCCTGCGGGCGCTTCAGGCCCTGGGTGGCGGCGCTACCGTAGTGATTGCCGCCGCCTCGGTGCGTGACCATTTCAACGGCCGTGAAGCGGCTCGGGTGCTCACCAGCGTGGGCCTGGTGCTGCTGCTGGCGCCATTGGTGGCGCCGGCGGTAGGGGCGTTGTTACTGCACCTGGCCGGCTGGCAAAGCATTTTCGTGATGTTGGCCGGTTACGCGGTGCTGGTGGCCCTGATGTTGCGGTTTGCACTGCCGTCGGTGGCACCCCAGGTGGCGGAGGAGCCGCTGCGGCACCGCATGTTCGCCGCCTACGGGCGGGTGCTGCGCCAGCGTCGTGCGATGGGGTTCATCCTCGCCAACGGCCTGATCTTTTCGGCCATGTTCACCTTTATCACCGACGCCGCCTTTCTCTATATCGAATACTTCGGCATCGACGAGGCCCGTTTCCCGTTGTACTTCGGCGCCAACGTGGTCGCCATGCTGGGGCTCAACCGCCTCAACGTGTTGCTGCTGCGCCGTTTCGACAGCGCCGCGATCATGGGCGTGGCGGTGATCCTGCAAAGCCTGGCGGCGGTAACCCTGCTGCTGCTGACGGTGTCCGGTTACCTGACACTGTGGAGCACGGTGCCGCTGATCATGGTGGTCGCCGGCATGGCGGCGCTGGCGATTCCCAATGCGCTGGCCAGTTTCCTGGCCTTTTTCGAGCGCGACAGTGGCGCCGCCACCGGTCTTAACGGTTGCCTGCAGTTCTTGATGGCGGGGCTGATCGGTTCCGGGCTCGGCCTGATCCACAACGGTACGCCGCTGCCGATGACCGCCTTGATGGCGGCCAGCGCGGTGGGCGGGATGCTGTGCTTTTTCGGCTTGGCGCGAGAAAAACCCACCGTCACAAACTAGGTTCATCGCGCTTTAGCGGGAAGCTTGGCTGGACCCTCCATCCGGGGACGCCGTGAACCCGTCCCTGGGGGCTCCCTGTCGAACGTCCTGTTCCCCAGGGCGAGATTGCCAGGCTCCGGGTTATCGTTAGCGCCGAACCTTGTAGGAGCGGGCCTCGCCCGCGAAAGGGAGCGAAGCTCCCGGCAGGATGCCAGAGACCTCTCTAACGGCAGCACCATCAGCGTCTCTGGAATCCTGCGGGGCAACCGTTGCCGGCCGGCTTTGCCGGCCTTTCGCTTGCAAGGCAAGCTCCTACAATCAGAGCTTCTTTGAGGGTCCGGGCGGTGGTTTTGACCCGTGGCGGTGGGAGTTACCCAGTGAGCGGGGCAATGGTGGAGCCTGGAGGGACCTATTTGGCCATGGATGGCCAAATGAGAGCGGCCATGGATGGCTTGAGCGATCCCGGAAGGCACCACCATTGCCCCGCGTCCCGGATACGGAGCACCGGACACTGGAGAGAAAGATCTCTGGGATCCCGCCGGGTGGCTAAAGCCATCCTTTCGCGGGCGGGGCCCGCTCGCACAAGTTTCTTTCTTTCGCGGGCCGGGCCCGCTCCCACAATTCCGGTAGCGGTCAGGACATCAGGCGGGCCAGCGGCGCGCTGTGGCGTCGCGGCTTGAGCCACTGGATTGCCAGCATCGGCACGATCAGCACCCAGGGCAGCAGGATCCACCAGGACAGCGGCATGTCGCCATCGAACAGGCGCGCGCCCAGCGGCCAGAGCGCGACCAGGTGCAGCAGGTGCGCGAACAACGCCGCGCCGCCCAGCAACAGCGCCTGCTCAAGCACCGCCACCCGGCGCAGCAGGGCGGAGCGTGCGCCCAGCACCCGCAGCAGCGCTTCGTCACGGCGCCGCTGCTGGTTGCCCGCCAGCCAGGCGGCGGCCATCACCAGCACGCTGGATGCCAGCAACAGCACCGCCAGGGCCAACGCCGCGCGGCTGGCGCGGGCGATCAGGTCCTGGGCCTGGTCGAGCAGGGCGTTCACGTCCAGCAGGGTGATCTGCGGGAACTGACGGATCAGGTCCGGCAGGTCGGCGCCCTGGCCCTCGGGCAGGTAGAAGCTGGTCAGCCAGTAGCGGTTCAATGATTCCAGGGTGCTCGGGCTGAACATAAAGTAAAAATTGGGCTCGAAGCTTTCCCATTCCACTTCCCGCAAACCCACCACGGTGGCGGCGACCCGCCCCGAGGGCGCGGTGAAGCCGAGCTCGTCGCCCACTTGCAGGCCCAGAGATTGCGCCAGTTCGGCTTCCACCGATACTTCGCCGGGTGCGTCTTTCACCCAACGTCCCTGCGTCACCCGGTTGCTCTCCGGCAGCGTGTCGGCCTGGGTCAGCGACAGGTCGCGGTTGAGCGCGCGCTGGCCTTGATCGTCGTCGTCTTCCTTGGTGACCGCTTCGCGCACCGGCTGGCCGTTTACTTCAGTGAGGCGGGCACGGACCACCGGGTAGAAGCCGGGCGCCTCGGCGTCGTGGCGGTCCAGCCAGTCGCGGAAGGCGTCCATATCCTGGTCGAACAGATTGAGCACGAAATAGTTGGGCGCCTTTTCCGGCAGGCTGGCCCGCCACTGGCCGAGCAGTTGCTGGCCCACCTGGCTGGCCAGGGACATGACCGCCAGCGCCAGCACCATGGCGGCGAGCATCGGCAGGGTGGTCATCGGACGCCGGGCCAGGCGTCGTAACGCCAGACGCGGCGCCAGCGGCAGGCGGGCACCGCCCTTATCGGCGAGACGCAGCGGGCCCCACAGCAGCAGGGGCAGGCCCACCGCCACGGCCACCATCAGCAGCAACAGTTGACCCAGTGCCACCAGCGAGCCGGACAGCATCATCGCCACCAGTACCGGGGCCATCAGAGCGCCAAGGAGATTACGACCGGTACGCGCCGCTGGGGCCTCCAGACGGTCGGCGAGGATCAGCCGTGCCGGCAGGTCCGCCAGCCGCCACAGCCGGGGCAGGGCGAAGCCGGCCCAGATCACCACCGGCGCCAGTGCCAGCAGTAGCCAGGTAAGCGACGAGGGGCGCCAGGTGAGGGCGTCGCCTAGCCATTGCTGCAGCAGCAGGAAGCCGCCTCCGGCCAGTGCCAGGCCGACCACGATGGACGGCAGCAGGGCGGCCAGTTCGCGCCCCAGTATCTGGCCGAGAATCCGGCGGCGGCCGGCGCCAAAGGTTTTCATCACCGCGCAGCGTCGCGCCTGCTCGGCACTGCGCACACCGGCGGCCAGATAGACCGCGCCGCCGCACAGCAGCACCACCATCATCACCGACAGCTGGCCCCACAGGCTGAGTTGCCGCATCGGGCCCATCGAGCGCAGCGCCGCGTCCTCGCGGGTGTCGATTTCCTGGTGCGGGGCCAGGGTGGGTTCTAAACGCTCGTGGACAGCGGTCATTTGCTCGCCCGGCGCCGCGATGCGCAATTCATACTCAACCCGGGTGCCCGGCGCCAGCACGCCGGTGGAGTCCACGTCCTCCAGGTTCATCAGCACTCTCGGGTTCATGCTATAGAACCCGGCGCCCTGGTCCGGCTCGCGCACCAGCACCTTGCCGATCCGCAACTGGCGCTCGCCCACGGTGACGGTGTCGCCCACAGCCTGGTCGAGGCGGTCCAGCGCCGGGCCGGCCAACCACACCTCGCCGGGTGGCGGGCCCTGATCCGTGGGGGCGGGTGGGTCGAAGCGCCGATCCGCCACGGTAAGTTCACCGTACAGCGGGTAGGCGTCGTCCACGGCTTTGACACTGGTAAGCACGAAGGTGTCGCCGTGCACCAGCACGGTGCTGAAGGCGGTGATGCGGGAATGGGGCAGGCCGGCGACCTGCTCGCGCTGGGCGTCGCTGGCCGGCTCACTGCCTTCCAGCACCAGGTCGCCGCCGATCGCCTCGGCGGTGCGGTTGGCGAAGCGGTGGTCCAGTTCGCCGCGCATCAGCACCACGGCGGCGATCGCCAGAGTGCAGACCAGCAGCGCCAGGGCCTGGATGCGAAACGCGGATGAACGCCAGGGACGAAGCAGCAAGCGCGGGGAAAAATCAGGCACTCAGGCGGCCCTCCACCAATTCATGATGGGTGCCGCAGTGGCGCGCCAGCGTCGGGTCGTGGGTCACCAGAACCAACGCGGTGCCGTGGTCGCGGTTCAGGTCGAACAGCATTTCCGCCACCTGGTCGCCGTTGGCCCGGTCGAGGCTGCCGGTGGGTTCGTCGGCGAACAGTAGGGCCGGCTCCATGGCGAAAGCACGGGCCAGCGCCACGCGCTGCTGCTCGCCGCCGGAAAGCTGCGATGGGAAATGGCGCTCGCGCTTGTCCAGCCCGACCCGCGCCAGCCAGTGCCGGGCTTTCTCCCGGGCGCGGTCGGCGCCGGCGATTTCCAACGGCAGCATGACGTTTTCCAGCGCGGTGAGATCGGCGACCAGATGAAACGCCTGGAACACGAAACTGCAGTAACGCCCGCGCAGTGCGGCGCGGGCGTCTTCGTCGAGCCCGCTGAACGGCTCGCCGGCGAGGCGGACATCGCCGTCGCTGGGCACGTCCAGGCCGGCCAGCAAACCCAGTAATGTGGATTTTCCGGAACCGGACGGCCCGGTGATGGCCAAAGTGTCTCCCCCTTGGACAGTGAGGTCGATATGCTCAAGGAGAGTCAGCTCGCCTTCCGGGGCGGAGACTGTTTTGCTAAGTTGTCGCGCGACAAGCACGGGAGTCGAGGCCATATGTGGGTACGCCTGATCGTTTTGGTTTTACTGTTAACGCCGTTTTCCGCCCGCGCCGAGGGCGTGCTGGTGCTGGGTGACAGCATCAGCGCGGCCTATGGTATCGAGGAAACGCAGGGATGGGTGCACCTTTTACGACAACGGCTGGAGACGCAATGTTCCGGGCTGCCGGTGAACAACGCGTCGGTGAGCGGTGATACCAGTGACGGCGGTCTAGTGCGGCTGCCGGATCTGCTTGAGCGCCACCAGCCGGACACCGTGGTGATCGAGCTGGGCGGCAACGATGGGCTGCGCGGTCTGCCGCCCCAGCGACTTGGTGATAACCTGACCCGCATGATCCGGCTCAGCGAACAGGCCGGCGCCGAGCCGGTGCTGCTGGGCATGCGTATTCCGCCCAATTACGGCCAGGCCTACACTCGCCTGTTCGAGCAGGCGTTCGAGAAGGTGGCCGAGCAAACCGGGGTGCCGTTTGTACCGTTCCTGCTCGACGGCGTGGTGGAAGCGGGCCAATTGCAACGCGATGGCATTCACCCCACCGTCGAGGCGCAGCCGGGGCTGCTGAGCAACGCCTGGCCGGCAATCAAACCGGCGCTGCCGGAACACTGCGACCTGTAAAGGATAACCACCATGGACTTCAGCATCCCGCACCGGGACATTCTCGATTATTGGCTGGGCGACAGCGGCGGCCTGGAAGGCGAGACCGACGATGCCCGGGGCTGGCCCTCCGAGCCACGGCGGCGGCGCTGGTTCAAGAGCAGCGACGGGCAGGACGCGGAAATCGCCGAGCTGTTCGGTGACCGGGTGGCGGCGGCGCTGCGGCGGGATCTGGTGGACTGGGAGCGGGAGCCGGGCCCACGGCTGGCGTTGATTCTGCTGCTCGATCAGTTTACGCGGAATATCCATCGCGGCACGGCGGACGCCTTTGCCGGCGACCATCACGCCGCCACGCTGGCCCTGGAAGGGTTGTCCACCGGCATGGACCGGCATTTGGGTTGGGCCGGCCAGGTGTTTTTCTATATGCCGCTGATGCACGCCGAGGACGTCGACCTGCAGGAGCGCGCGGTGGCCTGCTACCAGGACCTGCACGGGCGGGTGCCGGCGGCGCTCAAGGACGAGATCGCCAACAACCTTAAATTCGCGGAAGAACACCGCGACATCATCCAGCGTTTCGGCCGTTTTCCGCACCGCAACCGGGTGCTGGAGCGCACCGACAGCGCCGAGGAAATCGACTTCTTGCAGCACGCGCGGCGCTACGGGCAATAACCCCGGCTTGTAGGAGCGGGCCCGGCCCGCGAAAGGCCGGCGGCGCCGGCCCGCAGGATTCCAGAGACCTTTGTGGTGCTGCCGTTAGGAAGGTCTCTGGAATCCTGCGGGGCAACCTTTGCCGGGAGCTTCGCTCCCTTTCGCGGGCGGGGCCCGCTCGCACAGGCTGGATTAGGGGCGCGGCTCCAGAGCGGTTAGAGCAGTTGCCATACGCGCCGCCAGATCCGGTGCCAGGGCGGTGCCCACCGGCCGTTCGTCGACCAGCGCCAACGCCTCTTCCAGCGGCGTGAAGCCGCTCGATTTCATCGCCTTGGGCAGCCGCTCGAGCTGCCAGGCCATGCGTTCCTCGCGGGCGTGTTCGGGGCTGTCCACGCCGGCCAGGGCCTCCAGCGCGGCGGCCAGGGCGCGGTCTTCGCCGCGCTCGTCACCGGTCGGCGCGCCGGCGATACGCTCGCAGGCCGCCTGCCAGCGCTGCCATCGGGGCAGGTCCTTGCGCAATGCGCGCAATTGGTCCTGCAGCCGTTGCAGCTGTTGCTGCAAGCCGCGGCCCAGCGACGCGCTGTCCAGGGCCTGTAATTCCTCGGCAAGGGCGGCGAGGGTGGCGCCGTCCTGTTCCGGCAGGGGCCGGGCGGTTTGCTGGGCGGCCCGTTCCAGTAACGTCTGCGCCTGGTCGGCGGCCTCGGCACGCTGTGCCTGCTTCTGCTCGGAATCGGCCTGGCGTGCCGCGAAGATGGTGTCCATGGTGCGGCGGAAGCGCTTCTGGAACGGCCGGTGCCGTGCCGGCGGCAACCAGGGCGCGGCGCGCCACTGCTTCTGCAGTTCTTGAGCCTCGCGGGCGGCACCGCGGACGTCGGTGCCTTGTTCGCTTGCGTGGGCGGCGGCCACGCCCTCGGCGAGCGCGGCGGCGCGGTCAAGCAACGCCTGACGGGGCTGTTCGGCCTGCCGCCAGGCCTCTTCCAGGCGCTCGTCGATCTCGCTCAACAGCGCCGAGAAGCGCTTTTGCGCCTCGCGCGCGTCGGTGAATCGCACCGGCGAATGGCTTTTCCATTCCTGCGGGGCCTGCCGGCGGATTTCCCACACCGCTTGCCAGTCCGCGTTTTGCCAATCCTGGGCGGCAACAAAGTCCGCCAATTGCTGGCACAGCGCCTGGCGCCGTTGGAGGTTTTCCGCGCGCTGGGCATCCAGCTCGGCGAAGTGCGCGCGGCAGGGTTCATAGGCGCGGTCGGAGGCGGCCTTGAAACGGTCCCAGAGCGCCTGATCCTGGTCTTGGTCGGAGCTCATCAGGGCGCGCCATTCTTCATGCAGCGCTTGGACCGCGCTGGCGCGCTCTTCGGCGTCCATTTCCGTTTCGGCGAGCGCTTCCATGCGCTCACAGAGTTGTTCTTTTTTCGGTTGGGCGGCGAAGGCGTGCCAGTCTCGCAGTTCTTCGCGGCGCGGCGTCAGACGCTCCAGTTGCTGGTGCAGCCAGGGGTCGCTGTGTTCGGCAAGCACCGCTTCGGCTTTATGCCAGAGCCGGTTGGCGTGCTTGAGATTGCCCTGTTGCAGCTCCCGGCGAAGGGCCACCACCAGACCGCGATGCTCGCTGTGGCTGTTGGACCGCTCGGGCGGCGATGACGGCTTCGTTGCCTGTTGTTCCTGCGGCTGCGGCGGCCGGGCCGACGCCAGCGCCGACGGCGCCGGCACCTTGTCGGGCCACTGCGCGGCCAGATCCCGGCGCTGTTCGTCGTCTTCGGCGTCCAGCGCCGATTCCGCCAGCGCGATCAGCCGGCGCCACTCGCTTAATCGCGAATGGAACGTCAGGTCGGACTCGTCGTCCGCTTCCAGGAGTTCCCCGGCCGCCTGCCAGCGTCGCTCCTGGGTGGCTACCGCGGAGCGTAACTCGCCGAGCTGCTGGTCCCAGGTCTCCGCGCTCAGATCCCGATACAGGGCGCGCAGGGTGTCCAGCGCGGCGCGGCGCTCGTGGGCGGCGGATTGCTGCGCCTGTTGGCGCGCGGCCGCGTCCTGCTGTTCGCGCCAATGCGCGTGGCATTGCCCCAGGGCGCTTTCCACGCGGGCGGCGCGGGCGTCATCGGCGTGTTCGGCGAGGCCGCGCCAGCGTTGTTCGAGTTGTTGCAGCCGGCCTTCAAACAGGGGGTCGGTGCTGTGTTGGGCCAGTTGTTCCAGGGCTTCAATCAGCGCATCCAGTTGTTCGCCGTGGCGGCGCGCCTCGGCGTCCTGTGCTTGCAGTGCCTTGACGCGGTCGCGGGCGAGGCGCACGACCTTTTTGTCACGGCCTTCGCGGCCCAGCTGGCGCAGCAGGGTGGCGTCTTGCAGGCGTTCGGCGGCGGCCAGCCGCAGGGCGGCGTCAGCGCCTTCCAGGGCCAGCTGGTAGAGCGACTCCGGGTCATCAATGGCGGCAAGAGCGGCTTCCCGGCAGCCCTGGTCGGGGCTATGGCGGGCGACATGAAGCAGAACCCGGGCGTTACCGGTGTGCTGGATCAGGCGCAGACGGGTGTCCACCGGCGGGGCGCCCTCAACGGTGCCGGCCAGCAGCGCCACGAAACGGTCGGAGGCGGCGTCGCGCACGCCAGCGTCGGTGTCCGTCTCGATCAGCCGGTCCAGCAGATGCAGGTCCTGCAGCGTCGACACGGCGGCGGCGCGCACTCTGGCGCTGTCGTCGTCGCGGGCAAGTTTCGACAGCGTTTCTTGATCCTGGCGCGGGTCCAGCGTCGCCACGGCCTGGGCGCGGACCTCGGCATCGCGGTGTTGCCACCGGGGTTTGAACAGTTTGCCTAGCATGGCCATCCCATTGGGTTTGCTTTGTATTTATGCGGCGCCGGGACGGCGCCGGGCCACTACTATAGGCAACCCTCGGATAGGATCACAGACGTGACTCGATAAGAGCGTCTTTTTCCGCCCAGATTTCGCTCACCCATTCTTGAATGCGGCGCCGGAACGCCGGGTCGTTCTCGTAATCGCCTTCGGCGGCCCAGTCTGGAATTGGCCAGCGCCGGGCAATGACCTCGACCCGGTCCATGTCGCCGCCGAGAAAACCCAGCAGCGACCGGCTGGTGCCGGGCGGATAGACAATGGTGAAGTCGAGCAGGCAATGCAGCTGGCCGCCCATCGCCTTGAGGGTAAAGGCGGCGCCGCCGGCCTTGGGTTTCAGCAAATGCCGGTAGGGAGAGTCCTGCTGGCGATGCTTTTCCGGCGTGAAGCGGGTGCCTTCGAAGAAATTCATCACTGAAACCGGATAGTGCGCGTACTTCTCGCAGGCCTTGCGGGTAGTCTCCATGTCCTTGCCTTTGAGTTCCGGGCGTTTTTCCAGCTGGGCGCGGCTGTAGCGCTTCATGAACGGAAAATCCAGCGCCCACCAGGCCAGCCCCAGCAGCGGCACCCAGATCAGCTCCTGTTTGAGGAAGAACTTCAACGACGGCACGCGCCGGTTGGTGACTTTCTGCAGTACCAGAATGTCCGCCCAGGATTGATGGTTGGAGGTCATCAGGTACCACTCCTGGCGGGCCAGGTCGTCCATGCCTTCCACCCGCCAGTCCACCTGGCTGAACAGGTCGATGATGGCGTTGTTGATCGCCATCCAGGTTTCGGCGATCACCACCAGCACCCGGGACAGCCGCACCTGGGCGGCGTGGAACGGCAGCAACAGCCGCAGCAGGGCGAACACATACAGGGGAATGACCAGCAACAGGGTGTTGATAAAGATCCCCACCAGCGCCAGCACGCCGCGGATTTTTGTTGAAACGGTCATCAGCGTTACACGGTTGCGGAGTAAGCGCGCATGCTAGCGCAGTTGGCGGGCCGGCCCCATGTCAGTTTCGGTCACTCGCGCGACCAGGCCTGCCATTGGCGAGGCTACGGCGAGCGGGTAGGGTCGGGTTTTCGAATTGAAGGAGCGGTGTTCATGAGTGGTCCCCTGGCGTCTTTGAAAGTTCTCGATTTTTCCACCTTGTTGCCCGGCCCGTTCGCGACTCTGATGCTGGCCGACATGGGGGCCGAGGTGCTGCGCGTGGAATCACCCACCCGTCCGGACATGGTGCGCTTGCTGCCGCCTTCCGAGGACGGCGTGTCGGCGGTGCACGGTTATATCAACCGCTCCAAGCGGTCCATCGCGGTGGATTTGAAGAAGGCGGAAGGTAAGGAGATCATCCAGCGGCTGGTGGCCGACTACGACATTATCGTCGAGCAGTTCCGGCCCGGGGTGATGGACCGTCTGGGCGTGGGCTACGAAGACCTCAAGGCGATCAACCCGGGGCTGATCTATTGCTCGATCACCGGCTACGGCCAGGACGGGCCCTACCGGGACCGCGCCGGCCACGACCTGAACTACCTGTCGATCGCCGGCATGACCGCCTATAACGGCCGCCAGGCCTCCGGGCCGGCGCCAATGGCATTCCAGGTGGCGGACATCGCCGGCGGTTCCTGCCACGCGGTGATGGGGGTGCTGGCGGCGGTGATCCACCGCCAACGCACCGGCGAGGGCCAGCACGTGGACATCTCCATGACCGACGCCGCCTTTAGCCTGCACGGTCTGGCCGCGCCGCCGGCCCTGGTGGGCGGTCAGGACCCGGATCTGGAGACCACCCAGCTTAATGGCGGCGGCTTCTACGACTGTTACCGCACCCGCGACGGGCGCTTTATGTCCGTGGCCGGTCTGGAGCCGCAGTTTTTCACCCAGTTCTGCCAGGCCATCGGCAAGCCGGAGCTGACCAGCAAGGGCATGACCCTGGACCCGGCCGTAGTGGCGGAAGTGAAAGCGGAGATCGCCGCGGTGATCGGCGGCCAGGACTACGACCACTGGTGCCGCGTGTTCGCCGATCTGGACTGCTGCGTGGAGCCGGTGCTGAGTTTCTCCGAAGCCACCGAGCATCCGCAGCTTCAGGCCCGTGACATGGTGGTGGACGTGCCGCGTCATGACGGCGGCCAACAGCGGCAGGTGGCCTCACCGTTCAAGTTTTCCGCGACGCCGGTGGGCTATCGTTTCAGCGGCGCCCGCCTTGGCCAGCACAGTGCCGAGGTGTTGGCCGCCCAGGGCTTCAGCGACGCGGAAATCCAGGCGTTCAAGGACTCCGGCGCGGTCGGTTGATTCGGCAATTCCCGTCGCCTCGGGCGAGCGCTATGCTGTCGTCATGAGGCGACTTTCCGGGTTAGTGATACTTTGCGTGATGGGGGCCCCGTTACCCGGAACGGCGGCCTCTCCGACTTCCACGGACCCCTGCGTGCAAGGCGCGCGCTCCTTCTGGGTCGACCGTACCCACGACTGGCTTTCCCGTGGCCTGTGCTGGCCGAGCCGCTGGGTGGACGGCTTTTTCGCCGACCCGCTGAGCACCAACAACGAGCCAGCGGGCAGCCTGGTCCGAATCACCGGCGAGCGCACCTGGCGGGACGACGATCTCGACGACCGCGACCTGGATGTGGACGCCCGGGTGTGGCTGCCCAGCGCCGAGCGGCGGCTGTCCCTGCTGTTTCGCAGCAACGAGGACGATACCGTCGCCGACGGCCCGCAGGCCGACCGGATCACCGGTGCCGGCGACGACGACAGCGGCTTTCGCGGTGCGCTGCGCTGGGTGATCAACCGCACCGAGGCCATGGACCTGGATCTCGACACCGGCGTGCGCTCCGACCTCACCACCTTTACCCGGCTGCGCTACCGCAGCGTCCACCCCTTATTCAACGAATGGGCCTGGCTGCGGTTCACGGAGCGGGTGGAATGGCGGGACCCCAAGGGCTGGCGCAGCCGCTCATTGTTTGAGATTGACCGGCCGCTAAGCGACGTCGCCAGCGTTCGACTGGCCAGCGAAATTCAATACAGTGAAGAGCTGAACGAGGATGGGCGCGGGCTGGGGTTGTTCCAGGGCGTGGATTTGTTCCTGCGTCAGAGCGACAAGGCGGCCTGGAATCTGGGCGTGGGGGCCGCCGGGTTCACCCAACCCGAGGCGCGGGTGGACAGCTATCGCTGCTACGTGCGCTACCGGCGCCAGGTGTGGCGGCCCTGGTTGTTCGTGGAAATGGAGCCGTTCGTCCTGTGGCCCCGGGACCAGGGCTACCAAGGGGTGAACGGCTTTACCCTGCGGCTGGAAACCCTGTTCGGCCGGCTGGACGGCTGACGCCGCTCAGTTGGCCCAGGTGCTGCGGCGGCGGCCGGACTTGGATTTCAGCAGCAGGCCGGCAATCGCGCCAAGAATCAGAATACCGACCCCGGTGATCCATTGCTGGGAGGTATTGTTGCCGCGCAGCATGGCGTTTTCCGCTTTCACTTGATCCAGCTCCGAGCGCAGCATGCTGAGCTCTTCGTTCAGCCGGCGGTTGGCCTGGTCCAGGCGGATCGGATCGGCGGCCACGTTGCGCAGGTTCTCCAGCTCGTCGCTGCGGCTGCTTAGTGACCCCTTGAGCTCTTCGTTTTCGGTACCGAGCCGGTCGCGTTCCGCTTCCACGCTCCTCAGGCGCTCGCGCATTTCGGTCATGCGGGCTTCCATATCCTTGCGGTCGCCGCTGATCTGCTCCAGGCGAATGGCGGCGGTGGGCGAGCGGCTCACGTACTGTTTGGGGATGTAGCCTTGGGTATCGCTGAAGCGGATGTGCGCCCAGTCACCGTCTTCCCCGAGAAATTCCACCCGGGTGCCGCTTTTCAGACCGCGATGGACGATCCGGTAGCCGGAGCCGGCGCCGGAGCGCACCGGCACATAGATTTCATCGTCGATCCAGGCGGTGGCGGCCAGGGTCGGTGTGGACAGCAGGGCGATCAGCACGAAGCAGAGCCAGCGAACGAGCATTAAGAGGTACTCCTTAGATTTCAAGGCGCGAAGTTTAGGCAACCGTTGGCGGCAATGGCGCCGAAATAGTCACATTTTCCGGCGCTTTGCGGATCGATTTGTAAAAACTCAGGGCAGCACGGCCTTGAACGGCTTCACCTGGACGTTCGCGTACACGCCGGCGGCCACATAGGGGTCGGCGTCGGCCCACTCACGGGCGGCTTCCAGCGACTCGAACTCGGCCACCACCAGGGAACCGCTGAACCCGGCGTCGCCGGGGTCCTCGCTGTCCACCGCCGGCAAGGGCCCGGCCAGAATCAGGCGGCCCTGATCACGCAGCCGCTCCAGGCGGGCGATGTGGTCGGGGCGGGCGGTCTTGCGCAGCGGCAGGGAGTCGGCCACGTCTTCACTGATTATCGCGTACAGCATCGTCGTCCTTTTTCTCCGGTTCCTTGGCGGATGAATCCTGGTGGAACAGTTGTTTGCGGTCTTCCTCGGAAATGTGCCGATAGAAATACAGGAACACCGCCACGTAGAACACCATTTGAATGGCGGTGAAGCCGAACAGTTTGAAATTAACCCAGAAGTCGGTGCTGAACGTGTAGGCAATGAACAGGTTGAGCCCGCCCAGCGCAATGAAATACAGCACGAACGCGAGATTGAGCCGGGTCCACTGGGCGGCCCCCAGCGCCACCACACGGCCGAAACCGCTCACCATCAGCTTTTCGCACAGGCGCTGCAGCAAATTACGTTCACGCAGAAAATGGCCGCCCAGTAGCACCGTCGCCAGCACGAAGCTGATGATCGAGGGCCGCCATTTGATGAACACATCGTCGCGCAGCAGCAGGGTCAGGCCGCCGAACACCAGGGTGACGGCCAGCACCATCAGGTGCAGGCGGTGCCAGCGCTTCCAGATCAGGCGGCCAGCGACCACCTGAAAGCTGGTGGCGGCGATGATGCCCCAGGTGGCCAGCATGATATCCCGGCCACTGAGGAAATAGAGGCCGAAGAACACCACCACGGGGAGATAATCAAACAATTGCTTCATGGATACGCATCCTTACCGGGACCGCCGATGGTAGCGGGAACGGCGGCGCAAATCATCCCGCCGGGCCAGGTTGTGTGATACCTTGCCCGCCATGACCGAGACCCACTGTTTCCAACGCCCCGATTTCCACAGCCACAGCCTGGCCTCGGACGGCGTGCTGTCGCCCACCGATCTGGTGGCCCGCGCCGCCGATTATGGCGTCGACGCGCTCGCGCTCACCGACCACGACACCCTGGCCGGTCTGCCCGAGGCGCGCCGCGCCGCCGACCGGCACGGCATCACACTGGTGCCAGGCATTGAGCTGTCGGTGCTGTGCGGCACGCGGGAAATCCACGTGCTGGGCCTGTGGGTGGACCCGCAAGCGCCGGTGCTGGTAGAGCGGGTCAACCGCCAGCTGGAGGCCCGCCGGGAGCGGGCGGTGCGCATCGGCGCCCGCCTGGACAAGGCGGCCCGGCTGGAACACAGCTACCGCAAGGCCTGCGAGCTGGCCGACAGCGACACACCGGGGCGCCCCTGGTTCGCCAAGATGCTGGTCGAGGCCGGGGTGGTGCGCGATCAGCGCCACGCGTTCAACCGGTTCCTTAAAAAGGGCCAGTCGGGCTTTGTATCGACCCCCTGGGTCAGCCTGGAGGAGGGCGTCTCGGAACTGCTGGCCGCCGGCGGCATCCCGGTGCTCGCCCATCCCCAGGCCTATGGGCTCACCCGCAAGCGGCTGCGCGAGTTGGTGCGCGATTTCCGCAACGCCGGCGGCCTGGCCCTGGAGGCGATGATGCCCGGGCTCAGCCCCCAGCAGGCGGCGCTGATCGAGGAATGCTGGCGGCATTTCGGCCTGGCGGTGTCCGGCGGCAGCGATTTCCACTCCCCCCAGCAGAAATGGCTGGCGCTGGGCGGCCTGCCGCCGTTCCCGGCCGACGGCACGCCGGTGTGGGCGCTGCCCCAGGCGGGTGTTGCGCCCGCCGGGGCGCGGGTGGAGAATGCGGCCCCATGACCGATGTATTGCATATTCACCCCGAAACGCCCCAGCCGCGCCTGATCCGCCAGGCGGTGGACGTGATCCGTGGCGGCGGGCTGATCGCCTATCCCACCGACACCACCTACGCCCTGGGTTGCGGGATCGGTGAAAAAGACGCCCTGGATCGCCTCATCCGCCTGCGCCGGCTGGACAATAAACACCAGTTCACTTTGCTGTGCCCGGACCTGTCCGTGCTGGCCACCTACGCCAAGGTGGACAACCCGGACTACCGGCTGCTCAAGGCGCATACGCCGGGGCCCTACACCTTCATTCTGAGCGCCACTAGCGAAGTGCCGCGGCGGCTGATGCACCCGAAAAAGCGCACCATCGGCATCCGGGTGCCGGACCATCCGATCTGCCAGGCGCTGCTCAATGAGCACGGCGGGCCGATTATGACCTCCACCGCCCATCTGCCCGACGACGAATTCCCGCTGACCGACCCGCAGGACGTGCGCGACTTCCTGCAAGGCCAGGTGGATCTGGTGATCGACGGCGGCTTCTGCGGGGTCACCGAGACCACCGTGATTTCGCTGGCCGACGGCGACGGCCCGGAGGTAGTTCGCGAGGGCGCCGGCCCCCTGGACGCTATCTTCTGAGAGCGTTGCGCCCAGCCCTGTCTTTACACCGTATATTCCCTTTATAATCGCCGCTTTCCGCCGTTACGACAGGAGTCGGCTTTTGAGTTCCGTGGTTCCCTCCCAAAGAGTGGTATCGGGCATGCGCGCCACCGGGCGCCTGCATTTGGGGCATTACCATGGCGTACTCAAGAATTGGGTACGCTTGCAGCACGAGTACGAGTGTTTCTTTTTCGTCGCGGACTGGCACGGCCTGACCACTGAATACGAGGATCCGCACGGTATTCAGGGCCACGTCTGGGATCTGGTGACCGACTGGCTGGCCGCCGGGGTCAATCCCGGCTCGGCCACGCTGTTCATTCAGAGCCAGGTGCCCGAGCACGCCGAACTGCACCTGCTGCTGTCGATGATGACGCCGCTGTCCTGGCTGGAACGGGTGCCGACCTATAAGGACCAGCAGGAAAAGCTGCGCGAGAAAGACCTGGGTACCTATGGGTTTCTCGGCTACCCGCTGCTGCAGGCCGCGGACATACTGATTTACCGGGCCGGCCAGGTGCCGGTGGGCGCCGACCAGGTGGCCCACGTGGAACTGACCCGCGAAGTGGCGCGGCGTTTCAACCATCTCTACGGCCGCGAGCCGGGCTTCGAGGAAGCGGTCACCGCGGCGATCAAGAAGATGGGCAAGAAGCAGGCGCGCATCTACGCGGATAACCGCCGCAAGTACCAGGAGCAGGGCGATGAGTCCGCGCTGGAAGCGGCCCGCGCGCTGGTCCAGAACCAGCAGAACATCACGCTCGGCGATAAAGAGCGCCTGAATGGGGATCTGGAAGGCGGTGGCAAGGTGATCCTGCCCGAGCCCCAATCCCTGCTCACGCCGGCCTCGAAGATGCCCGGCCTGGACGGTCAGAAAATGTCCAAGTCCTACGGCAACTTCATCAGCCTGCGCGAGGAGCCGGACGACGTGGACGCCAAGATCCGTCGCATGCCCACCGATCCGGCGCGGGTGCGGCGTAGCGACCCGGGCACGCCGGAAAAATGCCCGGTGTGGGAGTTTCACAAGGTGTACTCCGACGACCGTACGCGGCAGTGGGTGCAAGAAGGCTGCACCACCGCCGGCATCGGTTGCCTGGAATGCAAGAAACCGGTGATTGAAGCGGTTCAAGCGGAGCTGGAGCCGATCCGGCGCCGCGCCGAGGATCATTTGCGTAATCCCGATCTGGTGCGCACGATTGTGTCCGAAGGGTGTGAAGAAGCCCGCGAAGTGGCCCGCGCCACCCTCGATGAAGTGCGCTCGGTAATGGGCCTGCAATACCGGTAACGGTTAACCAAGGGACGCCAGGGCAGATGAACGAAGTGGTCAAGCAACAGGTCCCGAAGGCCGGCAACCCGCTAGCGCCGCTGGCGCCGCACCAGGCGGAGATGCCGTTCGGCCTGATGTACGGCCAGGCGATCACCAAGCTGCCCGACGATCTCTACATTCCGCCGGATGCCCTGGAAGTGTTCCTGGAGGCGTTCGAAGGCCCGCTGGATCTGCTGTTGTACCTGATCAAACGGCAGAACCTGGATATTCTCGACATCCCCGTGGCTCAGATCACGACTCAGTACATGGAGTACGTGGAGCTGATGAAGGCCATGAACCTGGAGCTGGCCGCGGAATATCTGGTGATGGCGGCGATGCTCGGTGAGATCAAATCGCGCACCCTGCTGCCGCGCCCGGTGCACGATGAAGAGGATGAGGCGCAAGACCCGCGCGCCGAGCTGATCCGGCGGCTACAGGAATACGAGCGTTTCAAGCAAGCCGCCGAGGACATCGACAACCTGCCGCGCCTGGAGCGGGACTTTCAGATCGCCGCCGCGCGCCGTCCCGAATACGTGCGCGAGAAGGCCCAGCCGGACGTGGATCTGCGCGAGTTGCTGCTGGCGTTCAAGGAAGTGCTGTACCGGGCCGACATGTTCGAAAACCACCAGGTGTCGCGGGAGAAACTGTCCACGCGAGAGCGCATGGCGAACGTGCTGGACCGCTTGAAAGGCCGGGAATTCGTGCCGTTCGTGGAGCTGTTCGAAGCCAGCGAAGGGCGGCTCGGCGTGGTGGTCAGTTTTCTGGCGATTCTTGAGTTGGTCAAAGGGTCACTGATCGAGCTGGTGCAAAGCGGCCCCTTCAGCCCGATCCACGTGAAGGCCCGGACCGTGGTGCTGGAAGAATCGGACACCTTGGCGGCGCTGGAGCTGGATGACGAACCCTACGAGGCCGACAAGGATGAGTAACCGTGCAGCCGGATAAGATAAAACACATCGTCGAAGCGGCCATTTTCGCCGCCGACGGCCCGCTGGACCGGGACGCTCTGCTGCTGCTGTTCGATGAGCAGGACCGCCCCGAGAAAGCCGATTTGTCCCGTTCGCTGGAACAGATCAGTGAGGACTACGCGGAGCGGGGCATTGAGCTCAAGGAAGTGGCCTCCGGGTTCCGCTTCCAGGTGCGCAAGGACCTGGGGCCCTGGGTGAGCCGCCTGTGGCAGGAAAAGCCGCCGCGTTACAGCCGCGCGATCCTCGAGACGCTGGCGCTGGTGGCCTACCGCCAGCCGATCACCCGGGGCGAGATCGAAGAGATCCGTGGTGTCTCGGTGAGCTCGCACATTATCAAGAGCCTGCTGGAGCGTAGCTGGGTGCGGGTGGTCGGCCATCGTGACGTGCCGGGCCGGCCGGCGATGTTCGCCACCACCCGGCAGTTTCTGGACTATTTCGACCTGAAGAGCCTGGAAGACTTGCCGCCGCTGTCGGAAATCAAGGATCTGGACAAGCTTAACGAGGAGCTGGCGCTGAGCGATGCGCCGGACCCCGACAGCGGCGACGCCGCCGATGACAACGACGCCACGGCCGCCTTCGGTGCTCGCACCGAGGGCGAGCGCGAAGCCCGTAATGAGGAAATTTTCGCCGCCCTGGACGAAGAACCGGAACTGGACGACTCCACCTTGATGAGCATTGATAAGGTGGACTCCGTGAATGCCGGCTTCGAAGAGGAATTTCGCCGCAAACCGGCCCCCGCTGAGGGGGCCGGCGAGCAAGCCGCCACGGCGGCCGACGAGGACGAGCAATCGCCCCATGAGTGAAAAGTTACAGAAAGTTCTGGCCCGCACCGGGCTGGGATCACGCCGGGAACTGGAAACCTGGATCGCCAATGGGCGGGTTTCCGTGAACGGCCAGGTGGCAACGCTGGGAGACCGTGCGGAGCCGGAAGACACCATCAGAGTCGACGGCAGGATCATTCGAGTGAAGGCGGAAGAAGACATAGTTCGGCGCGTGATCATTTATCACAAGCCGGTCGGGGAAGTATGCTCGCGGAACGATCCGCAGGGCCGCCCCACGGTGTTCGATAACCTCCCCAAGCTGCAGGGCATGCGCTGGGTGCAGGTGGGCCGCCTGGACATCAACACCACCGGGCTGATGCTGTTCACCACCGACGGGGAACTGGCCCACCGGCTGATGCACCCCTCCAACGGCTTCGTGCGTGAGTACGCAGTGCGCGTGCACGGCACCCTGGGCGAGGACAAGCGCAAGGCGATGCTGGACGGCGTGCTGCTCGAGGACGGCGTGTCCAAGTTCGACAGCATTGAAGACGCCGGCGGCGCCGACGAGGGCGCCAACCACTGGTACAAAGTAAGGCTGACCGGCGGCAAGTACCGGGAAGTGCGCCGCCTGTTCCAGTCCCAGGATCTGGAAGTGGCGCGGCTGATCCGCATTCGCTTCGGCGACCTGACGCTGCCGTCGTCGCTGCGCACCGGGCGCTGGCAGGAACTCAGCGAGCAGGAAATCAAGCCGCTCACCGAGCGCGTCGACCTGAAAGGCAAAAAGTACACCGGTCTGTACGGCCGTGCCCGGCTGCGCCACCAGCGCGGCGACAAGCCGCCACGCAAGCCGCGCCGCAACCCCTACCGCCGCTAACTCGCCACCCGTAGGTCGGGTTAGGCCAAAGGCCGTAACCCGACACCCGGCGCAGACGTCGCACAGACCGTGTCGCACAGACCGTGTCGCACAGACCGTGTCGCACAGACCGTGTCGGATTTCGCCTTCGGCTCAATCCGACCTACGGGAGTTGCATCAAGGCCCCCACCAGGGCGGGCAGGGCGGTTTCCACACGCAGGATTCGGCTGCCGAACTGGTGGCACGCAAAGCCCTGCTGCTCCAGCAACGCGACTTCAAACGGCGTCCAGCCGCCTTCCGGGCCGATCGCCAGGGTAGCGGGCTGGCTCAGGCCCCGTGGCAGGTCCGGAAACGGCCCGGGGTGCGCCAGCAGGCGCTGCCCGGGGCCGGCCCACTGGTCCAGCTCATCCTCAACGAAAGGCCGGAAGCGCGGCGCCAAATGCAGCCTCGGCAGCACCGGGTCGCCGGCCTGTTCCAGCCCCAGCAGTAATTTTTCCCGCAGCAGGTCGCCTTTGAGGTTCGGCGTCTGCCAGTAGCTCTTGTCCACCTTGGCCGCGTTCACCAGCACGATGTTCTTGATGCCCAGGCTAGCGGCGTCCACCAGCAGCCGCTTCAGCATTTTGGGGCGGGGCAGGGCCAGCAGCAGGTTCAGGGGCAGGGCGTCCAGAGACTTGGAATCAACTTTAAAAGATATCTCTATCTTATTGTTTTTAATGGATTCAATCACGGCCTTTCCGGTGCCTTCGTCAAGCAGGCCGGCGCGGCAATGATCGCCCTCGCCGAGCTTGAGCACGGTGCGCACATGGGTGGCCTGGCGGTCGTTAAGACGCCAACGGTCGCCGTCGAGGCGCTGGTCGGGATGCAGCAATAACAGATTCATGGCGCCGGATTATGCCACACCCCCGAGCACCGGGCTGACGCAAACCGACTGCAACATGGCCATTCTGGCCCTTTGCCCGGGGGGCGTGGGTTGCTAGAGTGCGCAGCGTTATTCTCGCTGATGTGGAGAAGCTCGCATGCAGTTTCAGGGCACCGAACAGTACGTTGCCACGGAAGACCTCAAAATGGCGGTCAACGCGGCCATCGCCTTGCAGCGCCCGCTGCTGATCAAGGGTGAGCCGGGCACCGGTAAAACCCTGCTCGCCGAACAGGTGGCGGAATCACTGGGCATGCCGCTGCTGGCCTGGCATATCAAGTCGACCACCAAGGCCCAGCAGGGCCTGTACGAGTACGACGCGGTATCCCGCCTGCGCGACTCCCAGCTCGGCGCCGAAGGCGTTGAGGACGTGTCCAATTACATCAAGAAGGGCAAGCTCTGGCAGGCGTTTCAGGCTGAAGACCAGGTGGTGCTGCTGATTGATGAAATCGACAAGGCGGACATCGAATTCCCCAACGATCTGCTCCAAGAGCTGGATCGTATGGAGTTCTTCGTCTACGAGACCGGTGAAATGGTCCGCGCCGAGAAGCGCCCGATCGTGATCATCACCTCCAATAATGAGAAAGAGCTGCCCGACGCCTTCCTGCGCCGCTGCTTCTTCCATTACATCAATTTCCCCGATGCCAAGACCATGATGCAGATCGTGGACGTGCATTTCCCGGAAATTAAGAAGGAGCTGGTCACCGAGGCGCTGGAAATCTTCTTCGACCTGCGCAAAGTGCCGGGCATGAAGAAGAAGCCCTCCACCAGCGAGCTGATCGACTGGCTCAAGCTGCTGATGGCCGACGACATTCCCCAGGACATTCTGCGCAACCGTGACACCAAGACCGCGGTCCCGCCGCTGTACGGCGCCCTGGTCAAGAACGAAGCGGACGTACAGCTGCTGGAACGGCTGGCTTTCATGAGCCGTCGGGAACGGTAGATCCTTTAACCGATAGAGGTTTCTATGCTGATCGGTTTTTTCGAGGACCTGCGCGCCCATAAGGTGCCGGTGACGCTGCGCGAGCTGCTGGACCTGTTCGCCGCGCTCAAGCACCACGTGGCGTTCGGGTCGATCGAAGACTTCTACATGCTGTCGCGGACGGTGATGGTCAAGGACGAGAAATACTACGACCGCTTCGACCGCGCCTTTGCCCATTATTTCGAGGGCCTGGAAAGCATCGAGCCGGGCTGGCTGAGCCAGACCATTCCCGAGGAATGGCTGCGCAAGCAGATGGAAAAGACCCTGTCCGCGGAAGAGCGGGAAAAGCTGCAGGGCCTGGGCAGCCTGGAAAAAATCCTCGAGGAGCTGAAAAAGCGCCTGGAGGAGCAGGAAAAACGTCACCAGGGCGGCAACAAGTGGGTCGGCACCGGCGGCACCAGCCCGTTTGGCGGCTACGGCGAAAACCCGGAAGGGGTGCGCATGACCGGGCCGTCGCGCAACAAGAGCGCGGTCAAGGTCTGGGAAAAGCGGGAATTCCGCAACCTGGACGATTCCGTGGAACTGGGCATCCGCAACATCAAGCTGGCGCTGCGCCGGCTGCGCCAGTTCGCCCGCACCGGGCGCGACGAAGAGCTGGATATGGACGACACCATCCGCTCCACGGCGCGCAACGCCGGCCTGCTCGATATCAAGATGCGCCCGGAGCGCGAGAACCGCGTCAAAGTGCTGCTGTTCTTCGATATCGGCGGGTCCATGGACCCCTATATCAAGCTCTGCGAGGAGCTGTTCTCCGCCGCCCGGCTGGAGTTCAAGCACCTGGAATACTTCTATTTCCACAACTTCATCTATGAATACGTGTGGAAAGACAACCGGCGCCGCTGGGACGAGAAGGTCTCCACCTGGGACGTGCTGCACAAGTACGGCAGCGACTACAAGGTGATCTTCATCGGCGACGCCGCCATGAGCCCCTATGAAGTGAACTCCGTGGGCGGCTCCGTGGAGCACTGGAACGACGAACCCGGTGCGGTGTGGTTCCAGCGCCTCAAGGAAACCTACGAGAAAGTGGTGTGGATCAACCCGGAGCCCGAAAAGGCCTGGCAGATGACCACCTCCACGCAGTGGATCAAGCAGCTCAACGACCACCGCATGTACCCGCTCACCCTGGACGGGATCGAACGGGCGATGCGTTACTTAAGTAAATAAGAGCTGAGTAAATAGAGCTGAGTAAATAGGCCCGTCAGTCCTTCTTCAAGAAGCTGTCGATCATATCCATGGGCAGTGGGAAGACCACCGTGGTGGTGCGGTCATTGGCCACCTCGGTGAGGGTCTGCAGATACCGCAGTTGCAGGGCCTGGGGCTGTGACGACAGGGTGCGGGCCGCGTCCAGCAGCACTTCGGAGGCCTCTTTCTCGCCGTTGGCGTGAATCACCTTGGCGCGCCGCACCCGCTCCGCTTCCGCCTGACGGGCGATCACCCGCACCATGTCTTCGTCCAGGTCCACGTGTTTGATTTCCACGTTGGCGACCTTGATGCCCCAGGGGTCGGTCTGTTCGTCGAGAATGGCCTGGATATCGGCGTTCAGTTCATCCCGGGAAGCGAGCATTTCGTCCAGCTCGTGCTTGCCGAGCACCGAGCGCAAGGTGGTTTGCGAGAGCTGGCTGGTGGCGTCGTAGAAATCCTCCACGTTGATCACCGCTCGTTCCGGATCGACCACCCGGAAGTAGAGCACCGCGTTGACCTTCACCGACACGTTGTCGCGGGAAATCACGTCCTGGCTGGGCACATCCAGCACCCGTACCCGCAGGTCTACCTTGACCATCTGCTGAATCACCGGGATCACCAGAATCAGGCCCGGGCCCTTGACCTTGTGATAGCGCCCCAGCATGAAGATCACACCGCGCTCGTACTCGCGCAGAATACGGAACATGCTGACCACGAAGCCAACGACAAGAATCGCCAGCGCGATCCAGAAATATTGAAAGATCATGATTTGTCTCCTTTGCGGGACACATGAAGAGTGAGGCCGTCCCGGCGGTGGATGGTGACTGTTTCGTCTTGGCGCACCGCCTGGTCGGAGGTGGCGCGCCACAATTCGCCGGCGGCACGCACCTGGCCGCTGCCGTCCGACCCGAAATCGTCCGCCGCCACGGCGTCTTGTCCGATCAGCGTGTCGCCGCCGGTGACCACCGGCCGGGCGTGGGCCTTGAACGCCAGCCGCACGGTGAGGCCGGTGAGCGCCAGGCTGCCCACACCCACCGCCGCGATCACCGGTATCGCGATCTGGAAGGCGGGCAGGTCCGTGTCCATCAGCATGATCGAGCCGATCACCAGAGCCACGGCGCCGCCCACACCCAGGACGCCGAAGCTGGGCGACAGGCCCTCCGCCACCATCAGCCCGATGCCAAGCAGGATCAATCCCAGCCCCACGTAGCTCACCGGCAGCATCTGCAAGGCGTACAGCGCCAGCAGCAGGCAGATGGCGCCGAGCACACCGGGAAGGCCGAAGCCGGGGTTGGAGAATTCAAGGATCAGCCCGTAGATGCCCACCAACATCAGAATGTAGGCGATGCTGGGGTCGGTGATCACCGCCAGAAAGTGGGTGCGCCAGTCGCGCTCCAATTCCACCAGCCGGTAATTCTTGAGCACCAGGGCGCGCTCGGTGTCGCCGTCGCGGACGGTAAAGCCGTCCAGTTCGGCGAGCAGGGTGTCGATATCCGGCGCCACCAGATCAATCACTTGTTGTGCCTCGGCTTCGGCGGCGGTGAGGCTGACCGCCTCGCGCACCGCGCGCTCGGCCCAGTCCGCATTGCGCCCGCGCAGTTCCGCCAGGCCGCGAATATAGGCCACGGCGTCGTTAACCTGTTTGCGGCGCAACGCGGAGGCATTGTCATCGGGGTTGTCGTCGGGATTGTCATCGGCTTGTGGCTCGGCCTCGTCGCCGGCCGGGGAGGGCGCGCCGCCCCCACCCAGCTGCACCGGTGTGGCGGCGCCCAGGTTGGTGGCCGGGGCCATGGCGGCCACGTGTGAGGCATAAAGCAGATAGGTGCCGGCGCTGGCGGCGCGGCTGCCGGACGGTGACACATAGGTGGCCACCGGGACCTGGGACCGCAGAATCGCCTGGATCATGGTGCGCATGGATTTATCCAGGCCGCCGGGGGTATCCAGGCGCAGCACGAACAGCGCCGCGCCGGCGCGGTTGGCGTCTTCCAGAGCACGCACGAAACCGTCGCTGACCGCCGGCCCGATGGCGCCCCGCAAGTCCATAACCCGCACTTCCGGCTGGTTCGCGCCGGGCGGCTCGGAAGCGGTTTGCGCGTGGCCGGGCGCGGCGAGCAGCAGCAGACAGGCGAGGGCGATAAGGCACACGCCCAGGCCGTGTCCGCCTGGCGCCTTGCCGGGTAACACGTGTCGCTTGCTGCCGGCTGCGTTGGTCATGCGCGTCTCCTGGCTGCTGCCTCCATGAAAACGCAGTTCGCCGGCCCCGGCAATGGGAACCGGCGGTGCCCTTCAATCGAAACCGGCGGTGCTCCTCACTGGAAACCGGCGGTGCTCCTCACTGGAAACCGGCGGCGCCCCCTTTTCGCCAACCGCAGCATGCTGCATAGTACGCCGGTGTTGCGCACCACCATTCACCCAGCCACATTTACCCAGCTACAAAGCCCCGCGATGATCCTCTTCGACGCCATTAAATACCTGACCCGAACATTATTGCTGGCCGCACTGGTTCAACCGGCCACCGCCGAGGGCCTGTTTCAGGGCCTTACCAGCGTGCAGGCGGGGCCCAGGCTGGACGACGACGGCGTCATCCGACAACAGGTGGCGCAGGATGAAATGTCCCTGGAGGCCGGCTCGGGCGCGCGTATCCAACTGCCCACGCAATGTGTGTCCTCGGCACTGGTGGCGCGCAGCCACAGCCGTTTTAACGCCCTGTTTCCGGAAACGGAAAGCATGATTGGCAGCGGCACGGTGACCAACGAAGCCGGTGTCACCGTGGAGCGCCTGTTCGGAACGGCGGACAATCCATACCGCCTGGAAACCGCGTTCAATGCTCACCGTATCGATCTTTATAGCTACGAACTCAGCCATCAGCAGACGTTCGGTTCCGCCTTCGACAACCCGGTGACCGTGAGCGAACAGCAGGGCTTTAATATGGATACCCGGCTGAGCCGGTCGTTCGGGGGCCTGGATCTGGCCCTGCGGGTGGAGAACCTGTTCCCGGACAGAAGGCCCGGCATGGTGGCCAGCCCCTACACCATGAAGGCCCACGCCGAGCTGGCCACCGGCTTTCAATACGCGGGCATGCCGACCCGTTTGAACCTTAATCTGGACCGGTTCCGGGCCCTGGAGCGCGATCTGGACGCCCGCTACGCCGGCGCCCGGCTGCAGTGGGGCGCCGCCGACCGCACCCGTTTGCGGTTGGGCTATCGCCACGACCTGGTGGCCAACCTGGATTCGGTGGCCACGCTGGGGCTGGTATTCCCGCTATTCCATGTCTTTGATCTGGATATTTCCGGCACCAAGAACCCTGGCGACGCCTACGGCGTGCTGGCGCGGCTGGCCGCGCCGTTCTAGGCTTCGGGAATACGGAACGACGTCACCAGCGATTTAAGATGACCGGCCTGGTCCTCCAGCGAGCCGGCGGCGCTGCTGGATTGCTGCACCAGGGCGGCGTTCTGCTGGGTGACCGCGTCCATCTGCGTCACCGCCGTGCTGATTTGCTGAATGCCGCCGATCTGCTCGGTGGTGGCGGAGGCCACGTCCCGCATCAGCTCGGCCAGTTTCTTGATAGATTCCACGGTGCCGTTGAGCGTTTCTCCACTGCGCTGGGTCTGGTCCGCGCAGGTGGCGATCTGGGCGCTGGTGCTCTCAAGCAGGGCGCGGATTTCGCTGGCGGAATCCCCGGCGCGGCTTGCCAGCAGCCGCACCTCACTGGCCACCACCGCGAAACCACGGCCTTTTTCACCGGCCCGGGCCGCTTCCACGGAAGCGTTCAGGGCAAGAATATTGGTCTGGAAGGCAATATCGTCAATCGTCGTGATAATGCTGTTCATCTTTTTGGAGCTGGCCACCACCTGCCCCATCAGGGCGGTAGTGGCGCGCATTTCCTCGCCGCCGTGTTGAGCGCTGCGCGAAGTGGCGTCCGCCAGGCGGTCCGCTTCGCGGGTGTTTTTCTCGTTGTGCTCCGAGGTGGCGCTGATCTCTTCCATGCTGGCGGCGGTTTGTTGCAGGGCGGCCGCCTGTTCCTCGGTGCGGGAGGACAGATCCTGGGCGCCCAGGGCAATTTCATTGGCGCCGATATACACCGTTTCACTGGCGCCGCGCAACGCGGACACCAGCTTCACCAGAGAGTCGCTCATCGCCGCCATGGCTTGCAGCAATTGAGCCGGCTCGTCCTGTCCGCTGGCCACGATGCGCTCACGCAGATCCCCCTCGGCGATGCGTCGCGCCACACTCAGAGCGTCGGTGAGGGGAAGCGTGATGCTACGGGTGATCACCACCGCCAGAACCGCCGCTACCAGCAGCGCCACCGCCGCGAACACCAGCAAACCGAGCAACGCCTGAGTGACCTGCGCCTGCAGTGCGGCGCCCAGACCACCGAGATTCTCCATAGCGATGTCGTGAATGCGTTGCGCCGCCTCCTCAAGCTGGTAAATGCCTTCCTTGTTCTCCGAGAAGGCCGCGTTAGCGGCCGCGGTGTCCTGGTAGGTGCCGTTCATGATCGCACCGTAGATGCGCGTAAAATCCGATTCGTAGGCGCCTAGCCCCTGCCGCGCGTCCCGGTAGCGCTGCTGCAACGCTGGCTCCACGGCCAACGCTTCTCCTTCGTCCAGCACGCTTTTCAGTCGCGTTACGGTGTCGCTCCATTTGCTGAAATAGTCATTCAGGGCGGGGAAATCAGACAGGCTGATAAAGACGTCTTTCTCGTAGCGACGCAGCTCCAACGCCAGGCGGCGCACGACGCCGGCGTTTGACGCCAGGGCGCCGTCGGTCTGCAAGGCCTGGCGGGTGGTGTCGGCGATCCGCGTCACCGAAAACAGGCCGGTGGCGGAAGCGGCCAGAAGAAGCAACAAAATAATAGCGAAGGCACCGCCGAGACGAGTGCCGATCTTGAATTGATTAAGCATGAAGGGATACCGGGAATCGCTGTGACAAGTGTGGGGTAATCAAGGTTGGGGGGAATGTCGGCGCGAGCGGAAAAATCTTTAGGGCGGAAGGGCGCCGCGATCCCGGGCTTGAGAACCTGCCCGGGAATTGGCATGGTTCGCCCACCTAACTGGCCGCGAGCACGCTATGCCCATTGATCTCGATTTCGACCGTGACCACCTCTGGCATCCCTATACGTCCACCTCCAAGCCGCTGCCCACGTACCCGGTGGCGCGCGCCGACGGGGTACGCCTGGAGCTGGAAGACGGCCGCGCCCTGATCGACGGCATGTCGTCCTGGTGGGCGGCGATTCACGGCTACAACCACCCGCGCCTGAACCAGGCGGCCAAAGACCAGATCGACAAAATGGCCCACGTGATGTTTGGCGGCATCACCCACGAGCCCGCCGTGGAACTGGGCAAACGATTGGTGCGGATGACCCCGGAACCTCTGAATAAGGTGTTCCTGGCCGACAGCGGTTCGGTGTCGGTGGAAGTGGCGATCAAAATGGCGCTGCAATACTGGCTCAGCCAGGGGCAGCCCGAAAAGCACCGGCTGATCGCACTGCGCAACGGCTACCACGGCGATACCTTCGGCGCCATGGCCACCTGCGACCCGGTCAACGGCATGCACCATCTGTTCAGCAAGGTGCTGCCCAAACATCTGTTCGCGGACGCGCCGTCGGTGGGCTACCACGACGATTGGGACGACAGTGATCTGGATTCCCTGCGCGGCCTGCTGGAACAGCACGGCCACGAAGTGGCGGCGGTGATCCTGGAACCGATCGTACAGGGCGCCGGCGGCATGCGGTTCTACCATCCAGAGTATCTGCGCGGCTGCCGTAAACTTTGTGACGAGCACGGCGTACTGCTGATTTTCGATGAAATCGCCACCGGCTTCGGCCGCTCCGGCGAACTGTTCGCCATGGACCACGCGGGCGTTTGCCCGGATATTCTCTGCCTGGGCAAGGCGCTCACCGGCGGCTACATGACCCTGGCGGCGACGCTGTGCAGCGACCGGGTGGCCGCCGGCATCTGCGACGGCGAAGCCGGCGTGCTGATGCACGGGCCCACCTTCATGGGCAACCCGCTCGCCTGCGCGGTGGCCAACGCCAGTATTGATGAGCTGCTGGAGAACGATTGGCGAAGCCGCGTGGCGGCGATCCAGTCCCAACTGCGCCGGGAACTGGAGCCGCTGCGCGGCGCCCCCGGCGTCGCCGACGTGCGCGCCCTGGGCGCCATCGGCGTGCTGGAACTGGAAACGCCCTGTGACGTGGCCGCCACCCAGAAGCTATTGGTGGAGCAGGGCGTGTGGATCCGCCCGTTCGGCAAGCTGGTCTACATCATGCCGCCGTTCATTATCGAGCCGGACCAGCTCACTGCGCTCACCGGCGCCATGGCGGCGGTGGCGCAGGCCTGAGCGGGCGCCCGGAAGGGTCACTCCAGTCCCAGCGTTGGATGGTCGTAAAGAATCACCGGGGACGACAATACGGTTCGGTTGTGGCCTTCCGGCCCGACCAGCACCGGAAAGGTGCCCCGGTTTTCGCATAACATCGTATAAGAGACCAGCGCCTCGGGCGGCGCCATCAGCGAGACGAACTCGCCGCCGAGCACTTCCAGCAACGTATGGGTGGAGGCGAAGGCCTGCCGCGCGGCCTCCTCGCGATCGGTGCTGATCTCGCGGGTCACCGAGGTGAGGTTTTCCACTCGCACGGTGACCAGAAACACCTGGTTCGGAAAGGCCTGGAGGTGCACCGAGGCGCGCCCCTGAATCGGTTTTTGACGGCGCACGATTGCGCCCACCGGTTCGCCGTCTTCACCACGCAGCGGCTCCACCGAGCGCCACGCCGGAAATGAAAAGGTGTGATAGCGAGTCAGGCCCAATAACTCGCCCAACGGGCAATCCACCACCTTGAGATCCCGTTCCACCGCTTCGTCGTCGCCCCTGGACAACAGCGTCGCCGGTTCATCACCGGTGGAGAACCGGAACTCAGGCTCCGGAGCCTCGGCGTCGTCCGGCCAGCCGCGCGCCGGCGTCGCCAGCGTGCCGATTTCACGAAGCACGGTGTGGAGAAACCGAACACGCACCTCCAGGCGAGTGTCCTGATCCCCTGTCACCAAGCACTGGGTTTCCATGCAACTGCGCTGAGCGCCGGTGCCGGCGGGAACACAGGGCCGCGGGTACAGGCCGCCGACCGTCCAGCGCGGCCGTTGCGTGGCGGCGATGGATTCGGAATACAGCTTATAGCCCTCATAAAGAACGGTATTCACGACCGGGTGTACGTAATCCAGATTCATTGGTCTGCTCTCCGGTTTGTTTCCCAGTGGGTAAGGGGTGGATAGGGCGTTCAACTGTAAGGTTCGCCGCTCTCAACGACGGCCTCCGCACAAAGCCGCTCGACGAATATTTCGAGGATATCGAGTATCCGGGTACCGCTGTCGCCGCATTGCCGAAGCAGACCGATCAGCTGAAAGCAGCGATCAATGGGCAGCCGCAAACAGGTGCAGGTGTCGTTGGTTCGGTATACCAGCAGCGCTTCGACTTCAGTTTCCAGACCCTCAAGCAACGGATTGACGGCGCTCAATTGCTGCCATGCCCGCAGCCCCAGCCAAGAGCGAAGGACGCGCTCTGGCCCGGCCCGGACCACGGCAACACGCTGCTCCCATGCGAGCGGTGAGAAAAACGTTACCGGCCAGGGCGCCTCAAACGGGACACGACACGATGCATCAAGCTCTGCTGTACGCAGTGGTGGGAGCGACGCGACCCGCGCGGGCACGCGGCGGTAACGGCGCAGGCCGCCTTGCTGGAACAGCGCCGCGCACAGCGTGCAGCTGCACAACAAGCGCTGGCTTCGGCGTTCCAGAAGGTGGCTGTGGTTGGTGTCGATCTCGCTGCCGCACAGCTCGCAGACATCATCGCTGGCCGCCAAGGAGCGCTCCGGCACGGCGTCAACCGCGGGCAACGAATAGCCGGGCAGGGCGCAGCCCACCTTTGCCAGACAGTGGCACTGCACTAGCGAAGCGAGGCCGCTGACATCCGAGTACGGCATGGCTATTCCTCCTTGTTGTAGCCGTCGTTCCGTTCTTTTTCACTGCCGGTGGGACGATTAACAGCATAAAAAAACACAACAGGGAGGACCAGCCGTTCGACTTCCTAGGTATTAACCCCTATAGGGTCAAAGGTGCAATCGGTAGACACCGCCAAGCACCGCTATGGTGATCAGTTCACTGGTTGAGCGGGCACGCATTTTCAACATCACGTGTTTGCGGTGATGCTCCACGGTGCGGGGGCTGATCAGCAGGCGTTGGGCGATGACTTTATTGGCGCAGCCGGCGACTACCAATTCGAGGACTTCCTTTTCGCGCGGTGTCAGGTCGTCGAAGCGACGCCGGGCCTCACGCTCATCGTTGGCCTGGCGACGGCCGTCGCGCTCTTGCCGCAAGGCATGGCGCACGCAATCCAGCAGCTCTTGCTCGCGGAAGGGCTTGCGCAGAAAATCCACCGCGCCATGCTTCAGCGCGGCCACGGCTGCTTCGGTATCGCCATGACCGGTAATGAAAATGACCGGCAGGTGGCAGCCGTGATCATTAAGCCACTGTTGCAAGCCGAGTCCGTCCATGTCTGGCATGCGCAGATCCGTGATCAGGCAGCCACCGCTGTCCAAATCGAGACCGTCGATGCACTGGCGAGCCTGCCGATATTGCCGCACCGGCAGGTTCAGCACTTGCAGCGTGCGCGAAATGGCCGCCAAAAAGGGCGGATCATCGTCGATTACATGGATAATCTGCTGGCTTTCGGCTACTCCGCCGCTCATGCGTTTCCCGCGCTGGAAGCGGGAAGCGTGAAACAAAACAACGCGCCGGAGGAGGGGCGTTCCGCCCACAACTCGCCACCATGAACCTCGACAATGGTCTGGCAAATCGATAATCCCATCCCCATACCGCCGGACTTGTTGGTCTGAAAGGGATTGAAGAGGCGCTGCAAAATCTCCGGGTCGACCCCGGGACCGGCATCCTGAACGGTAACCAGCAACCGACCTTGATCGTCGGCGCGCGCTCGCAGAGTGATGCACGCCGCCTCATCGCCGGCCATTGCCTCAATGCTGTTATGGGTAAGGTTAACCAGCACCTGGCCGATCTGAATCGCATTGGCGTGCACTGGTGGCAGCCCGTCGGCGATATCCAGACGCAACTCGACGTGGTTATCACGGGCATTGGCGTCGATCATCGCCAACACTGTGTTCAGAATCGCCGAGAACGACAAAACACGACGGGCGGCACGTGCATCGCGTTCGCCGTCTTTCAGGAAATTACGCAACTGGCCGATCACACCACTGGCGTACAGCGCCGCCTCACGGGCCTGCGATAGCGACTCATCGAACTTGCGCTGATCGCTTTCGCCTTCGTTGAGCAGGCGTAGCGCCGCGTCACAATTCAACACGATGGTGCCCAGCGGCTGGTTTAATTCATGCGCGAGACTGCCGGCGAACTCACCGGCGATGTTGCGGCGGGCCAGGTGTATCAGCTCGGTCTGAAGATGGCGCTGCTGCCGCGCGGAATCGTCTTCCTCGGACACATTGATGATGCTGAGCCGGGTCGGGTGGGCGCCGCCGGCGGCGCTTATCAACCACACCGTGATGGACTTGCCCAGCCGGCTGCGGACCTGAACCACCAGTTTTTGCACGTGGTTATTGTGCTGCAGCTGCTGGTGATAGTGATCAAAACGATCACGATGCTCGCGAACCATCCAGGCCGAGAGGCGTTGCCCGGCCATTGTGGGGGGCTCATGATCAAAAAGGGCGGCGCCAGTTTGGTTGATTTTTTCGATACGCCCGGCTTTGTCGAGGAGCAAATAGCCTAGCGGCGCGTTATCGAACAGATCCTGATAATCGACCGCGGGGGGAAGCGGGCTTGTCATGGGCCATCCAGGGCCAGCGAAAGGTTGCTGGACTATCTCACAGTTTGTTCATGGCATTAAAGCAAAGCGCCAAAGTCTTTATTTAACATAATATACATTACACGTAGTCATGGATTTGATGCGGTCAGTCGAGGTACTCTCAGAACCGTCCCACCCTTGCCGGTTTGCTGGCCGCCGTCTGGATACACGGTTGGGTGCGGTGGCGAGCGTATCGCTCAACACTGTTGAGCGTTCCTGCGGCGGGATTAACACTGGGCCATTAGCGGCATAGACGATATAAAACATAGGGTTATGGTCTTCACTTAATGTGAATTCCTGGTTTTGCGCTAAGGCCTTCGCGGGCCTTTCATGGCAAACCATTAGGCTGGATATGGCGGCTTGCCCGTTTCGGGTCAACGGACTCAAGGCCGACGCCGCTGATAAAGGGAATCATTGTCGTTTCTGATGGTCCACTCCCTGGGCGACTCATTACACCGAACATTGGGGGTAACGGTACGGATGCGCGATTGCGACACTGAGGGGTTTACCGGCGCCTTTAGCGCCCGTCGTTTATGGCTCGGGCTAACCGGTTTATTGGCATTGCTCACGCTGGAATCGGCGGCGGCCCGGGAGCCGGTCTCTCTGGTCACGGTGGAGTCCCGCCAGCTTGAGGAGCGCCTGCCGCTCACCGGCACCCTCACGGCCAAGCGCGCCGCCCTGCTCTCCACCTCGGTGTCGGGGCTGGTGACCACGCTCAATGTGGACCTGGGCGATCGCATGAACCAGGGCGACGTCTTGCTGGAGTTGGACGCGCAACTGAACCGCTTGGCTCTGGAGGGCGCCCGCGCCGCCGCCGCGGAGGCGGAAGCCACGCTGGCGGACGCACGCCGGCGCCTGGAGGAGGCCAGCACCCTGGCGGCCCGCCAGAGCATCGCGGCCACCCAGGTGCGCGGCCTGGAATCCGAGGTGGAGGTGGCCCGTTCCTCCTTGGCCGGCGCCCGCGCCGAAGCGCGCCGGCAAAGCGCCCTGCTCGCCCGCCATGTCTTGAAGGCCCCGTTCGATGGCGTGATCAGCCAGAAGCAGACCGAAGTCGGCGAATGGGTGACGCCCGGCACCTCGGTGCTGGAGCTGGTCAGCCTGGAGGATTTGCGCGCCGATCTGGCGGTGCCGCAGGAGTATTTCCCACGGGTGTCCAAGGACGACCGTCTGGAAGTAAGGCTGGGCGGTGATTCCGGGCCGGCCTATCCGGCGACCATTTCCGCGATTGTTCCGGTCAACGACCCCAGCGCCCGGACCTTTCTGGTGCGAGCGCAATTGGCGTCGCCGCCGGCGCTGACGCCGGGCATGTCGGTGCGCGCCACCCTTTTCCTGCGCGGTGACGAGGCCCGCCTGGCGGTGCCCCGCGACGCTCTGGTGCGCTACCCGGACGGCCGGGTGTCGGTGTGGCTGGCCGAGCAAGGCGATGACGGCCTGGTGGCGCGGGAGCAGCGCATCCGCATCGGCGACGGGCTGGCCGATCTGGTGACCGTGACGGAAGGGTTGTCCGCCGGCGACCGGGTGGTGGTGCGCGGCAACGAAAGCCTCACCGACGGCCGTGAGTTGCGGGTGTCCGAATGAGGTCTCGCCGTGTTTGAAAAGATTGTTCGCAACGGCACGCTGATGACCGTGGTGGTGTTGATCATCACCATTCTTGGTGTGCTCGCCGCCCTGCGCATTCCGGTGCAGATGATCCCCGACCTGGAAGTGCGCACCATCACGGTCCAGACCAGTTGGCCCGGCGCCACGCCCCAGGACGTGGAAAAAGAGATTCTGATCGAGCAGGAAGAGTACCTGCGCAATATTCCCAATCTGCGCCGTCTTACCGCCACCGCGCGCAGCGGTGACGCGGAGATCGAGCTGGAATTCCCGTTCGGCGTCGACATCACCGAGACATTGATCCGCGTCAACAATGCGCTGAGCCAGGTGCCCTCCTACCCGGACAACTTGGACCAGCCGCGCATTCTGTCCACCTCGTTTTCCGCCAACGCGTTCATGTATTACCGGGTCTCGCCGCAGGAAGGCAATCCCAAGGACCTGGACATGGACATGATGCGGGACTTTATCGACGACAATGTCCGTACCCGCATGGAAAGTGTCGACGGCGTCTCCCAGGTGGAGCTGCGCGGCGGCGCCGAGCGCCAGATTCGCGTGCTGCTCGACCCGCAAAAACTGGCGGAACGGGGCTTCACCGTGATGCAGGTGCGCCAGGCGCTGCTGAGCCGCAACCAGGATGTGTCCGGCGGCGAGGTGGACAGCGGCAAGCGTCGCTATTTGCTGCGCACCGTGGGGCGTTTCGACCAGGTGCCGCAGTTGTTGGACCTGATTCTCGAGCGCCGCCAGGACAGCGTGATCCGTCTGCGCGACGTGGCCACCGTGGAGCTGGACCATTTCCCGGTGCGCGCCGAGTCGTTCGTCAACGGTGAACCGGTAATCAGCCTGGCGGTGCGCCGGGAAACCGGCTCCAACGTGATCGATATCAAGTACGCGATGTTCGATCAGGTCGATTTGATCAACCAGGAGGTGCTGGAACCCGCCGGCATGCGCATGTCGCTGATCTCCGACGACGTGCGCTATGTGGAAGCCTCGGTGGCCAATGTGTGGACCAACCTGGCGATCGGCGCCGTGTTCGCCACCCTGGTGATGTTCCTGTTCCTGCGCTCGGTGCGCGTCACCGCCGTGGGCGTGGTGGGCATTCCGATCTGCACCATCGCCGCCTTCCTGGGCCTGTTGCTGGCCGGGCGCACCATCAATGTGATCTCCCTGGCCGGGGTGGCGTTCGCCATCGGCATGACCCTGGACAATTCCATCGTCGTGCTGGAGAGCATAGAAATCGAGCGGCGCAAGGGCCTGGACCGCTTGCGCGCGTCAGTGGAAGGCATCCGCAAGGTGTGGCCGGCGGTGTTCGCCTCCACCATGACCACGGTGCTGGTGTTCCTGCCGGTGGTGTTCATCGCCCAGGAAGCCGGGCAGCTTTACTCCGACATCGCCATCGCCGTGTCCGCGTCGATTCTGATCTCCATGCTGGTGGCGATGACGGTGATTCCCACCCTGGCAGCACGGCTTGATTTCGGCGCGGTGTTCGACCATGGCGGCCAGGACAGCGGCTGGTTGCGGCGCGTGCACGCCCTCTCCCACTGGCTCAGCGCCACCGCGCCCCGACGCCTGGCGACCATCGCCGCCACGGTTACCGGCGGCGCCCTGGTGCTGGTGCTGCTGACGCCGCCGGCGGAGTACCTGCCCGAGGGCGAGGAAGCCAAGACCTTCGCCTCCATGAACGCGCCGCCGGGCTACAACCTGAACGCCATGGTGGAAATCGGTAAAGAGGTCCAGGCCCACTTTCTGCCCATGGTGGACGCCGACCCGGCGGCCTACGAGCGCGGCGAACTGCCAGCCCCACCGATCCGCTACCTGAACCTGTCCATCGAGGCGCAAAGTCTGCGCATCATCGCCGAGCCGGTGGATCCGGATCATATGGAAGCGCTGATGAACGACATCGCCGACTACTACGAGCGCTATCCCGGGATGCGGGCCTTCGCCGCGCGCGGCTCGATTATCTCCAGCAACGACGGCGGCACCCGCAGCGTCAATCTGGATATTTCCGGCAACGACCTGGCCACCCTTTATGAGGTGGCGCAAACCGCTTACCGGCGCGCCGAGGAGGTGTTCGACAACCCGCGCATTCAGAGCCAGCCGGCCAGCCTGTCCCTGGCGCAGCCGCTTCTCGAGGTGCGCCCGAATTGGGAGCGGGCCGCCGAGCTGGGCATGGGCGCCGGCGACATCGGCTTCACCGTGGCGGCGCTCACCGACGGCGCGTTCATGGACGAGTTCTTCCTCGGCGACGACAAGGTCGACATTTACGCCTACAGCAACGCCGGGGTCGATCCGGACCTGGCCGCCCTGCCCTCGCTGCCGGTGCACACGCCCCAGGGCGCCACCGTGCCGCTGTCGTCGGTGGCGCGTCTGGTGGAAACCGTGGACACCAGCAGCGTGCGCCGGGTTAACGGCCGCCGCACGGTGACCCTGAACATTATCCCGCCGCGTGCCGTGGCACTGGAAACCGGCGTCGCCATGGTGCGCAACGACGTGATCGGCGCCCTGCGTGAAGCCGGCGAGATCCCGCCGGAGGTCAACGTGGATATTTCTGGCGCCAGCGATCAACTGCAGGCCACCCAGGAAGCCCTGGGCGGCAACTATGTGGTGGCGGTGTTGCTGGTGTATTTGTTGCTGGTGGCGATCTTCACCCACTGGGGCTACCCGCTGCTGATCATGACCACCATTCCGGTGGGCATCGCCAGTGGCATTCTGGGTCTGGCCCTGCTCAACGGCCTGGGTGAATTAATGCCGCTGCTGGGCCTGCCCGGGTTCAGCCAGCCGTTCGACATGATCTCCATGCTCGGCTTTCTGATTTTGATGGGCACGGTGGTCAACAACCCGATTCTGATTGTCCACGAGGCGCTGACCAACCGGCGTGGCGGCCTGCCCGTGACCGAGGCGGTGAGTGACGCGGTGCGCTCGCGGCTGCGGCCGATCGCCATGACCACTATCACCACGGTGTGCGGCCTGGCACCACTGGTGTTGATTCCCGGCGAAGGCACCGAGCTGTACCGCGGTGTCGGCGCGATCGTGTTGTTCGGCCTGCTGGGCACCGCCATTATTACGGTGACTTTCTTGCCGGCGCTCACCGCCACGGTATTGCGCCTCACCGAACGGCGTCACTGAGCAAGGCGCTGGCATCACCGGCCGCCGGTATTGCATGATTGTCGGCACGGAGGTATTCCCCATGGCCAACCAAACACGCACCACCCGGGAACATCGCGGCATCCTGGTTTTCCTCGACCGCGACCTGAAAGCCCCCCAGCCGGCGCTGGAAAAAGGCCTCAAACTGGCCCACGCCGCCGGGCTGCCGCTGACCGTGACGGTCAACAGCGATTCCGCCGCCATGCGCCGGGCCGTGGGCCTGGATGAACAGCGCCGGGAAGCCGCCGAAACACAGCTCCGCAAGGCCTGGGAGCAGCGTATCGACACGCTGTGTGGCGACAGCACCGTGGACAGGCGTATCGTCTCGACCCGGGACGCCGAACAGGCGCTGCGCGACACGGTGCGCGAGTGCCTGCCAACGCTGGTCGTGGTGCACACCAGTGAGGAAAGCCGGCTGCGCCGCCACCTGTTCACCCCCAGGGATTGGCTCTTGATCCGCCATGCGCCGTGCGCGGTGCTGTGTGTTCATGCCGACCCCTGGAACGACACGCCGAAACTGACCGCCGCAGTGGAGCCGGAGGAATACGAAGGCGGGCTGGACGACCGGGTGCTGAACACCGCTGACTTTTGGTCCCGGCAACTGCACGGTGAGCTGGAAGCGGTGCATGTCCTGGAACACCCGGACGAAACCCTGCTTCTGGTGGCGGGCGAAGCGTTGCCGGAATACGCCGCCAGTGCCACCAATATTCGTGATTACCACCGCAAAGCCCTGGACGCCTTCGCCGAGCGGCACGCACTGGCCAAGGACCGCACTACTCTGCTGGAAGGCCCGGTGTCACGGACCCTGGCCGATTACTGCGAAGAACAAGGCAGCGATTGTTTGGTGGTGGGCACGGTGCGCCGCAACCCGGTGGAACGGTTGCTGCTGGGCGCCACCGCCGAAGGCCTGCTGACCCGCGCCGGTTGCGACGTCCTCGTGGTCAAGCCGGATGACTTCGAATCCGACTGGCTGTAGCCGTGGCGACGAGGCCGTGGACGTTCAGGCGGCTCCTTCCGCGCGCCGGAACACCGGTTTGCTATCGGTGGAAGCCGCCTTGTCGTAGCGGTAGCCGGCGACTCGGAACCTGTTCAGCTGCGCTGGTGTTTCAATGCCTTTTTGCAGAATCCACGCGGCCATCAGGCCGCGGGCTTTCTTGGCGTAGAAGCTGATCACCTTGTACTTGCCGTTTTTCTCGTCCTGAAACACCGGTTCGATCACCGGGCCGGGCAGCTGCCCGGTGCGCACCGATTTGAAATACTCGTTGGACGCCAGATTGATCAGCACCTCGGTGCCGGCGGCTTTCATGTCCTTGTTGAGCTGTGTGGTGATGGTGTCCCCCCAGAACTGGTAGAGATCCTTGCCCCGCTCGTTGTCCAGGCGGGTCCCCATTTCCAGCCGGTAGGGTTGCATCAGGTCCAGGGGGCGCAGCACGCCGTACAGGCCGCTGAGGATGCGCAAGCGGCTCTGCGCGGCCTTCAAATCGTCGCCGTCGAAGCGGCTCACGTCGAGACCGGTGTACACATCGCCTTTGAAAGCGAACAATGCGGGTCGGGCATTGTGCTTATCAAACGGTCGCGACCACTGGGCGAACCGTTCCACATTCAGGTGTGCAATCTTGTCGCTGACCTTCATCAAGCTGGCCAGATCCGCCGGCGACAGCTTCCGGGCCCGCGCCACCAACTCGGCGCTGTGTTCCAGCAGGCGCGGCTGGGTGGCGCGCAGCGACGGCAACGGCGAGTCATAATCCAGCGTTTTGGCCGGCGATACCACGAGCAACATGCGGTTCTCCTTTACAAGATACAGACCCGATTATAAGAACACCGTCGAGAGAAGAAACAGGCTTTATACTATGGGCCCCTTGGCGAGATGCTATCGTACCCTCAACCAAACCGGGGAGTGATCCAGACCGATGCGTTTTTTGTTGGTGTTAACCGTGACCGTCGCCGTTGTCGTGCTGCTCTGGGGCAGCTGGCAAGCCGGCCGCAAACCCTTCTATCTGGTCCTCGCCGGTGTGACGGTGGCCGGCGCCATTTTCCTTGGCGCCATGCTGTTGACGGATCAGGAACGCCGGGTTCCCACCGACCCGGAAACCGTCGAAACCAGCATTACCAGCGTGCACCAGACCGAGACCACCTTTCGTCTGCGCGGTGAGATCATCAATCGCGGCGAGAACGCGGTGGCCCGCACCGAAGTCATGGCGGAGGCACTCAGTTGCCCGCCGGCGAAAGCCTGCGACGTGCTGTATGGCGAGCGGCTGACGCTTTCCATGCACATCCCCGCCGGTGGACGTTACCCGCTTAACCTGTCCGTGCCCCGCCCCGACCGGGATATCCAGGCCGAACGCTGGCGTGCGCGCGTATTGCGGGTGGAAGCCTACGACCGCTGAGTACCAGGGTAGTGGCATGGACCATTAGTGGTCCATCCGGCTAATTCCGTCACTCTCAGCCGCCACACAAGCGCCGTGGGCTAGGCGCGCGAGCGCAGAACTGGTGGCGCCAATTCAAGTGAGCGCAACCCCGCCCACGGTGCTTGTGTGGCGGCCCTTCGGGAGAGCCTGTGCCGGCGCGACTCGGCGTTGCGTCTCTTGGCAAGGGAACCACCCTCGCCGGCGAAACGCGCCTTGACTCACGCCGGCACAGGCTCTCTGAGAATGACGGAATTAGCCGCATGGACCACTAGGCAATCGTCGACTAAATGGTCACAATGCCGGCTCCTCGAAGCACAGCAACGGCTGTAGGAGAGATAATGGCAGCGCTCATTCCTGGCCACCCTACCCCAATCGCACCGAACGCCTGGCGGGTACTCGGCCGCAACCCGGGAATGATGACCGGGCCCGGCACCAACTCTTATCTGGTCGGTGAACGGGCTCTCACGGTCATCGATCCGGGTCCGGTGGACCACGAACACACCCAGGCGCTGTTGCACGCGGCGGAAAAGATCGGCCGCCCGATTGAGCAGATTCTGGTCACTCACACCCACCGCGACCACTCCCCCGGCGCCCGCGAGCTGGCCGAGGCCAGCGGCGCGCGCCTGCTTGGCCCCGACGTACCCGACGACGGCCTGCAGGACGAGACCTGGGCGCCGGAGCGCCGCCTGCGTCACGGTGAGCGGATTGATTGCGGTGGGATTGAGCTGGAAGTGGTCGCCACGCCCGGGCACGTCGGCAACCATCTGTGCTATCTGATGCTGGATCAGAACCTGCTGTTCACCGGCGACCATCTGATCCAGGGCTCCACCGTGGTAATCGCGCCGCCCTCCGGTTCCATGGCCGCCTATATGGAATCTCTGGCGTTGCTGCGCGATTACCGCATCGACTTGATGGCACCCGGCCACGGCGATGTGATCGACGACCCCATGACCACCGTCGACAAAACCCTAGCCCACCGCCGCGAGCGCGAACGCAAGGTCGCGGAAGCGCTGGACTCGGACCCGATCACCGTGCAAGAGCTGGTCACCCGGGTCTACGAAGACGTGCCCGCCTTCCTCCACGGCGTCGCCTGCCTGTCCCTCGAAGCCCACCTGATCAAACTGCGCGACGAAGGCCGCGTCAGCCACACCGGCGGCAAATGGGCAGTCTGAAACTGCAATTGATAATTGAGAATGGATAATGGGCAATTAAGGCGCCCAGCGGGCGCCTCTCATTCTCAATTTTCCATTACCCATTACCCATTACCCATTACCCATTATCCATTGCCCCTACAACCATCCCTTGCGTTTGAAGTACCAGTACGGCGCCATGCCGGAGAGGACCATCAGGCCGAGGACCGCCGGGTAGCCGAACGCCCACTGCAGTTCCGGCATCACGTCGAAGTTCATCCCGTAGATGCTGGCGATCATGGTGGGCGGCAGGAACACCACCGCCGCGATCGAGAAGATCTTGATGATCTGGTTTTGTTCGATGTTGATGAAGCCCTGGGTGGAATCCATCAGGAAGTTGATCTTCTCGAACAGGAAAGTGGCGTGGGACATCAGCGTGTCCAGGTCGTGCTGGATTTCCGAGCAGGTGCGGCGCCGGTCCTTGTCGGTGCGCACGTAGCGCTGGATAAAAGAGATCGAGCGCTGGGTGTCCATCAGACAGAGGCGGATCTTGCCGTTGCTGTCCTCCAGGTGGGCCAGCTTTTCGATGCCGTCTTCCAGCTCCGCTTCTTCGTCTTCCAGCACCAGGTAGCTGACTTCCTCCAGGTTGCGGTGGATGTCTTCCAGGCTGTCGGCCATGTTTTCCACCTTCTGCTCGAGAATGCTGAGCAGAATATCCAGCGGCGCCTGGGCCTGCACCCAGCCGCGGCGCACGCGCAGGCGCATCAGGCGGAAGTCCGGCAGCCGCGAATCGCGGAAGGTCAGCAACCGGCCCGGTTGCAGCACGAACGCCACCGTCGAGGTGCGGTGGCGGCCTTCGGCCTGATACACAAACAACGAGTGCACATGGAGGCCGTATTCGTCGTGGAAGAAGCGGGCGGAGGCCTCGATTTCCTCCACGTCATCGGACTCGGGCAGGTTCTGGCGAAACAAATGCTGCAGCTGCTCACGTTCCTCGTCGGACGCGTCGACCAGATCGATCCAGCTGGCCGCGTCGGAGGTGCCCGGGGTGAGCTCGGCCACGTCCCTCTCGCGGAGCACTCCTCTTTCGATGTCGTAAACGTGCAGCATGCTAAGCTCCTCGCGAACAGTATGGGCCAGGGTCAGGCATCAACCCGGCTTAGATAGAGCAGCGCATCATGTCTGTCAACTCCACAATAGCACGGCTGAACAGCCACACGATCTCGATTGACCTGGGCCACGGCGCACGCTTGTGGCTGATTCCGGGTGTTCTTGGTGACGCCGCTGAGCCGCTGTTTCACACGCTTTGTAACCATTTGCCCTGGGACCAGCCCAGGGTTCGCGTGTTCGGCCGCGAGCATCCGGTGCCCCGGCTCATCGGCTGGGTGGCGGACCACGGCGTCACTTATCGATATTCGGGCCTGACCCATGAGGGCCAGGGTTGGCCGCCAGCGTTGGATAACCTGCGGGATCGCGTGGCCGAACTCACCGGCCGGCGCCCCAACGGGGCCCTGGCGAACCTTTACCGGGACGGCGATGACAGCATGGGCTGGCACCGGGACAACGAGCCCGAGCTGGGCGCTCACCCCTGGGTGCTGTCGTACAATCTGGGCGCCGCCCGCGACTTCGCGTTCCGCCCCTACGGCAGCGGCCGCCAGAGCCGGGTGATCGCGCTGGAGCACGACAGCCTGCTGGTGATGTCGCCGCAGGTGCAGACCCACTTCGAGCACGCCCTGCCCCGCCGGCGAAGAGTGCGCGAGCCGCGCCTCAACCTGACGTTCCGCGAGATTGTGTAGGAGCGGGCCTTGCCCGCGAAAGGGAGCAAAGCTCCCGGCAGGATCCCAGAGAGGTTTCTAACTTCAGCACTGACCAGGTCTCTGGGATCCCGCCGGGTGGCTGGCGCCTCCCTTTCGCGGGCAGGGCCCGCTCCTACAGGATCCGTCTAACCGAAGAAAACGTAGCTCAAGAGGATCGCCGCCAACAGCCCGGCGGTGTCGGCGGCCAGGCCGCACCACAGGGCATAGCGGAAATCGCGGATGCCGACGCTGCCGAAATACACCGCGAGCACGTAAAAGGTGGTTTCCGTGGACCCCTGCATCACCGCCGCCATGCGACCGGCCAGGGAATCCACACCGTGGGTCTGCATCACGTCGAGCATGGCGGCGCGGGCGCCGGAACCGCTCAGGGGTTTCAAGAAGGCCACCGGCAAGGCGTCCACGAAACGGGTGTCCCAGCCCAGCCCGGCGGCGCCGAGACGGATCGCCGACAGCACCGCCTCGAGCACACCGCTGGCACGCAGCATGGCGATGGCGGCGAGCATGGCGACCAGATACGGGATCAGTTTCACCGCCAGGGTGAAACCTTCCTTGGCGCCTTCCACGAAACAGTCATAGCTGTCGATGCGGGCGCGCCAGGCGGCAAAGAAGAACAGCCCGATCACCGCCAGGAGAATGCCGTTGCCGAACAAGCCAGACAGCGTGTTGCCCAGGTCCGGCGGCGCCAGATAGACGCCCAGCGCCAGTACCGACAACAACGCCAGCCAGCCCAACGCCACGGCGATCAACAGCGGATCGCGCAAGGGGATGCGCTGCAATCGGGCGGTGAGGATCACGCCGATAAAGGTGGAGACGGTCGTGGCCATCAGCATCGGCAGGTAGACCGACGCCGGATCGGCGGAACCCTGCTGGGCCCGGTACAGCAGCACCGTCACTGGCACCAGGGTCACCGATGAGGTATTCAGCACCAGGAACATGATCTGGCTGTCGGTGGCCCGGCGCGGCTGCGGATTGTGCGCCTGGAGCGATTCCATCGCCTTAAGGCCCAGCGGCGTGGCGGCGTTGTCCAGGCCCAGCATATTGGCGGCCAGGTTCATCGACACCCCGGCACCGGCGGCCGGGTCCCGCCGCAGCGACGGCATCAAACGGGCCAGCACCGGGCGCACGCCAGCGGCCATGCGGTCGGCCAGGCGGCTTTGCTCGGCCAGCCGGAACAGGCCGCTCCACAGGGCCAACACGCCGATCAGCCCGAGGCTCACTTCCACCGCCAGGTCGGCCGCTTCCCAGAGCGCCGACACCACACGGGCCGGCGCCTGCAGGTCGCCGCCAAGCAGTTGCACCAGGGCGCCGAGTATCCCGATCAGAAAAAAGGCGGTAAAAAGACGATGCACTGGGGCCTCATGAAGTCCGGCAAAGCGCTCAGTATGTCGATGATCGCGGCGTTTGCCTATCCAGGCGCGCTTGCCTCGCCCACATGATCTGGGCGACCCTGTTCCGGGCGGCGGTTTCCTTTATACTGCCGTGGAACCCTTTAAAAAATGCAGCCGAGTAAGTTCATGTCCGTATTTCGCAAGCTGTTTGGCGTGCTCCTGGCGGCCCTGTTGTTGGGCGGCGCTCTGAAGGTGGGCGGCGACCTGGGCAACGACCCCGTCATCGAAGGATCGCTCAAGCCCGAGAAGGTCCATCGTGAAGCCGCCGAGGAGATCGTCGAGCGCCTGGAGCTGCACTACCGGCGTCTCAAGTTCGACGACGCGCTCTCCGCGCAGGTCCTCGAACAGTATTTGCAGGACCTCGACCCCAACCGGCTGTATTTCACCCAGCAGGATGTGAACGACTTCCAGCCCTACCGCGATCAGCTCGACAACCAGTTGCGCGATGGCGTTCTGGAGGCGGGGTATTCCATCTTCAACCGATTCCAGGGCCGTCTGGAAGACCGCCTCACGGAAATCCTAGCCACCCTGGAAGGCGGCTTCGAGGATTGGGGCTTCGACGGCAAGGGCAAAGTGCTGGTGGACCGCAGTGAGGCGGACTGGGCCAAGGACCAGGAGGCACTGGACGCGATCTGGCGCGGCCAGCTCCGCAACGCGGTGCTGTCCATGCGCCTCAACGGCACCAGCGACGAGGAAATCAGCAAGCGGCTCACCAACCGTTACGAGAGCCAGCTCAACCGCGTCCAACAGAATACCCCTGAGGATGTGTTCCAGACTTACATGAACGCCCTCGCCCAGACGTTTGATCCGCACACCAATTACTTCACACCGCATAACTCCGAAAACTTCGATATCAGCATGAGCCGTTCGCTGGAAGGCATCGGCGCGGTGCTGCAGTACGAGGACGGCTACACCAAGGTGGTTCGCCTGGTGCCGGGCGGCCCCGCCGCCAAACAGGGGCAGCTGAGCCCCGCCGATCGGGTGATCGCGGTTGCCCAGGGCGATGAAGACATGGTCAACGTGATCGGCATGCGCCTGGACGAGGTGGTGGACAAGATTCGCGGCCCCAAAGGGTCCAAGGTGCGCCTGGAAGTGATTCCCGCAGGCCGCGCCAGCGAGCACGACACCCGCACCATCGCCATCACCCGTAATAAGGTGGTGCTGGAAGAACAGGCCGCCAAGAAGGAAGTGATCGAGGTGGATCACGGCGGCGACACCATGAAGCTGGGCATCATCGAGATTCCCGCCTTCTATATGGATTTCAACGCGTTCCACCGTGGCGATCCGGATTACACCAGCACCACCCGCGACGTGGCGGAATTGCTGGTGGAACTGCGCAAAGAGAACGTCGACGGCCTGGTGATCGACCTGCGCAATAACGGCGGCGGGTCACTGCTGGAGGTCAACAAGCTGGTGAGCCTGTTCATCAATCGGGGCCCCACCGTTCAGGTGCGCGAGGCCGGTGGGCGCGTCAGCGTCGAGAACGATCAATACCCGGGGATGCTCTACGCCGGGCCGCTGGCGGTGCTGGTCAACCGCTACAGCGCTTCGGCCTCGGAAATTTTCGCCGGCGCGATGCAGGATTACGGCCGTGCCCTGATCGTTGGCGATCAGACCTACGGCAAAGGCACCGTGCAGACCCTGCTGGACCTGAACCACGGCAAACTCAAGATGACCAACGCCAAGTTCTACCGGGTATCCGGGTCCAGCAACCAGAACATGGGCATCGTGCCGGACGTCACCATGCCGTCTCTGGTGGACAAGGAGTCGATCGGCGAAAGCAGCCTGCCCAATGCCCTGCCCTGGGATGAGATCGACCCGGCCAGGTACCAGCGCTATCAGGATCTGGTACCGCTGTTGCCGGGGCTGCGCGAGCGGCACGACGCGCGCATCGGCGAGAACCCGGAATTCGTCTACGTGAACCAGCTGCGCGAGCTTCTGAATCGCGCCAACGAGCGCCGGGAACTGTCCCTTAACGCCAAGGAACGCAAAGCCTGGCAGGAGGATTTCGACCAGCGCCGCCTGGCCATCGAAAATGCCCTGCGTGAGCACCGTGGGGAAGAACCGATCGAAAAGATGGAAGACCTGCGCGCGCTGGAGGAACAGCGGGCGCTGGACCCGGAAAGCAATGATGAGCCGTTGGACGAAGACCCCTACCTGCGTGAAACCGGGCATATCCTTGCCGATATGGTCTCGCTGCTCCGCGAGCAGCGGGTAGCCGACAAACGCGCCTCCTGAGCGCCCTGCCCGGCCCGGGGGTCAGGCTATCGCCTTGAACCCCCAGCGCGCCGGGTCTTTGCCCAGCCCCATTTTCAGGGTTCGACGGCCCAGGTCGTGGTTGAAATCTTCCAGCCGCCGCTTGGCGGCCTCCGGCAACAGCCGCTGGCCAAGGCTGACGGCGCTGAAGCCGGCGCGCGCCATGCGCACCGCCGCGGCGGACGACATTCGGCTGTGCAGATTCAGATCGTCCGCCATGGCATCGCCGATCAGAAAGCGGCTCACCGCCACCAGCGCATCATAGGACAAGTGGAACGGCGGCTTGCCCGCCATGCCGGCCAGCAAGGACTTGGCGAGCTTTTCGCTGTCCTCGGTGGGCTCATAGAGGTGCGATGTGAGTTGCAAGGCCAGGACCTGCTGTTCCTCCACGGTGGCGGTGAGCAGCGCCTCGTCCACCCCCAGCAAGTAGCCGGCGTAGCGCCAGAAGTAGTGCATCGCCTGGTGCTCTTCATGGCTTATATAAAGGCCCATGCGGCGCAAGCCGCGCACCACCATGTAGTCAAACTCGAGCACCGTCCCGGCCATGTCCTCCTGGTTGATGGGCAGATCGAAACGGTTGCTGTCCCAGCGTCCGCTTTCGCTGAGAAAACGGCGCACCGCCGCGTGCAGCAGCCGCACCTCCATCAACGTCCGGTGACCCAGCCCGCCGGGGCGCAGGCCGTCCGTGGCGGCGATGTTGTGCAGCATCTGGCCGGTTTCATAAATACGCCGCGACACGTCCTTCTGCAGGCGGCCGGTGGCCACCAGCACCTGGGACGGCTTGTTGTGGGCGTAGCCCTCCACCAGGCTGGAACACATCAGCACCAGCCCCTGCAGCGCGCCGTGGCGGCGGTACATGCGTCGCCCCAGTTCCATGCGGTCGAAATCCACCCAGCCGGGCACGGTATGGCAGTGGTCCAGGAACGCCTGGTACACCCCGCCGTCCTCGGCCGCGCGCCGCTCCACTTCGTCGAGCAGCCCGGAGGGCCGTTGGAAAGCGATGTGTTCCAGACAGCGGTCGGCCAGCGGGTCCTGGACCTCACGCCAGGCTTCAAGCCGGTGGTGCGCGTAGCGGTCGAACCAGATCTGCTCCCGCGGCGTGCGCGGGCCGTCGCGTAGCTGGGTTAATTCCTGGGGCGTGGCCATCAACGTCTCCGGCTTGTTTTTGTGAGTACAGAACCCACGGGTTCTGTACTCAAGCTAGAGCGTCGTGCCGAGGGGGTCAATCACCAAAAACAGCGGATTTATTTAGCCGGCTGCCAGGCCCCAGTCCGCCAGGGTGGCGGCCAGCCAGTCCGGGTCGTCCAGCGACAGGTCGTGGCCGCCGTCCGGGTGGACGGCGCGCTGCGCGGACCATCGCTGGGCCAACGCGGCGGAGCAGCGCGGGTCCACCAGCCGGTCGGCGGCGGCGTTGATCACCAGTAGCGGGCGCCCGGCGGGCAAAGCCGTCGGCGCCCGGAACCGGGCCGCCGCCCACAACTGCCGCACGGTATTGGCGGCGGACACCGGGCGTGCTTCGTCGATTTTTTGGAATTGCCGGGCAATACGGTCCTTATCGGCGTCCGCCAGCCGGTTCGTGGTGATTTCCAGGATCAAGCGCTCACGCTTCAGGCGGTCGCGGCCGAGCAGGCCGTGCCGGACGATGGCGCCATAATTGGTCGGTATGAGGCGATGCCAAAACGGGCTCACCGGTGCGGCGCTGGAGTTGATCAGGGCGGCGGCCGCAACTTCCCGCGGATAGCGCCGCAGCCATTCCATCGCCACCATACCGCCAAGGGATAACGCCACCAGGTGGATGGGCCCATCCACGCCAAGCCGGGCCAGGTCCTCGCGGGCCGCGTCCACCATGGCGGCGATGCGGGTCGGGCTGCGGTCCCGGTAACGGAGCCCGTTGCCGGGCAAATCCATGCACATCACGCGGTGGCCCGCGCCCAGGGCGCCGGCCAGGCGGTCGGCGAAACCATTCCAATGGGCTTGTTCACGAACCAGTCCGCGCAGCAGGATCCAGGTCGTCGGCATATCTCTGTGCTTCCTTAATCAGCTAGAATGCGAGGCTGCAGTTGGCCCGCGCGAGGAACTATGGCACGAAAAACCGTAAAACGGGTGAAAACAGGCTCCCTGGAACGCCGCTTTTCGATGGCCCGGGCCGGCTTTCTGGCCGGTGCCCGCTACGCCACGGCCAGCGCCGGGGGCCTGTTCGCGGCGCCGGACCAACGTGAAGCCCGGCGTCGGCGCAATCTCTCGCAGCGGGCCGAAGAACTGGTCGAGGAGCTCGGCCAACTGAAAGGCTCGGTGGTGAAGATCGGCCAGATGATGGCGCTGTTCGGCGAGCACTTCCTTCCCGAGGAAGTCACGGACGCCCTGCATACCCTGGAAAACAGCACCACCGCCCTGGAATGGCCGGCGGTGGAGAAGCATCTCAGGCAACAGCTGGGCAGCGTCAAACTGGCCGAGCTGGAGGTAGACCCGCAGCCCCTGGGCGCGGCCAGCCTGGGCCAGGTGCACCGGGCCCGGCGCAAGAGCGACGGCGCCGAGCTGGCGCTGAAGATTCAGTATCCGGGCGTGGCCAACGCGATTGATTCGGACATGCGCGCGCTGGTGCGGCTGCTCAAACTGAGCCGCCTGGTGCCGATCACCGAGCAGTTCAATCAGTGGCTTGATGAAGTGCGCGACATGCTCGGCCGGGAAGTGGACTACGACCTGGAAGCCCACACCACTCGCCATTTTCGTGAAGCCCTGGCCGACGACCCGCGTTTCGTGGTGCCGGAGGTGTACGGCGACTATTCCACCCACAATATTCTTTGCCTGTCCTACGAGGAAGGCGTGCACATCAGTGACCCCTCCGTGGTGTCACTGAGCCAGGAACGCCGCAACTTTCTCGGCCGCGCCATTATGGAGCTGTGCTGCCGGGAAGTGTTTGAGTGGAACAAGATGCAAACCGACCCGAACTTCGGCAACTATCTGATGCGCGTCGGCGACGACGGCAAGGACCAGATCGTACTGCTGGATTTCGGCGCCATCCGCGATTTCGACGATGAGGTGCTGGGTCCGGGTCGCGAGATGATCCGCGCCGCCTGGCTGCACGACAGCGATCGGCTGTTCGGCGCCATGCGCGCGCTGGAATTTCTCGACGGTGAGGTGCCGCGCCGGCTACTGGACGACTTCGCCGCGCTGTGTTTCGAGGCCATCGAGGCGCTGCAGGACCCGGACCGGTTTCCGCCGCCGAAATCCGTGGTCAATGAGAGGGGTGAATACCTGTGGGGCGAGAGCAACCTGCCCAATCGGGTCATGAACCGGGCCAGCCGCACCGCCCTGTCGGTGCATTTCGATGTGCCGCCCAAGGAATTCATTTTCCTGTTCCGGAAACTGCTCGGGGCTTACACTTTTTTACACGTTATCAAGGCTCAAGTGCGCGGAAATACCATCCTTGAGCCGTTTATCCACATGCGTGAAGATGAGGACCGCGAGCGTGTTGCTCAAAAATTAAACGGGCAGACGCCGAATAGTTGACCTTTCCGGTCAATTATTGACCGTTTATGGGCGCAATAACCATTTCTTATTTGCCAAGCTGTCGACTGCACAATAAGGTTAGCAGCCTGCTCAGCGGCCGGTTTGAATAAACCGGCCGTTTTTCGAGGTCCCCCTGAAAACCCGTCATCCCGACCGGCTTTCGGATGGGCCTGTTTTTACGAACCATAAAATGGGGGTAACGCAGGTGATTATCGGTGTACCCAAGGAAATTTGCCCCGGCGAAGAGCGCGTCGCACTGACGCCCGCCAACGTCGGCGCATTGTTAAAGAAAAACGGTGTCGAGATCCGCATCGAACGCGGCGCTGGCGAGGCGGCCGGGTTTACCGACGGCGATTATGAAAACGCCGGCGCGAAACTCACCGACCGGGACGACATCTTTTCCAACGCTCAGGCGATCCTGCAAGTTCAGACTCCGGGCAGCAATACGACCAATGGCCAGGAAGATTTGGACAAGCTGAAAGCCGGCCAGTTCCTGATCGGCATGACCGATCCGCTGGCCAACGCGCAGTTCGCGCAGGCTCTGGCCGAGCGCAACATCACCGGCCTGGCCCTGGAACTGATTCCGCGCATCACCCGGGCTCAGTCCATGGACGTTCTGTCTTCCATGGCCATGATCGCCGGCTATAAATGTGTGCTGCTGGCGGCCAACGCCTCTCACCGTATGTTCCCCATGAACATGACCGCGGCGGGCACCATGAACGCGTCACGCGTGTTCGTTATGGGCGCCGGCGTGGCGGGCCTGCAGGCCTGTGCCACCGCCAAGCGGCTCGGTGCGATCGTGGAAGCGTACGACGTGCGCCCCGCCGCCCGTGAACAGATTCTTTCCGTTGGCGCCAAGCCGGTGGAGCTGGATCTGGACACCGGCGAAGCGGAAGGCTCCGGCGGTTACGCCAAGGCCCAGGGCGAGGACTTCCTCAAGCGTCAGCGTGAGCTGATGAAGGAAGTGATCAAGGAAATGGACGTGGTGATCACCACCGCCGCCGTTCCCGGCGCCAAGAGCCCGATCCTGGTCACCGAGGAAATGGTCAAGGCGATGAAGCCCGGCTCCGTGATCGTGGACCTGGCGGCGGAACGCGGTGGTAACTGCGATCTGACCAAGGCCGGCGAGACGGTAGTGGAAAACGGTGTGCTGATCATCGGCCCCACCAACGTGCCCTCCTCCGTGCCCTTCCACGCCAGCCAGATGTTCGGCAAGAACATTGAGAACCTTCTTAACCTGCTGCTCGACGACAACGGCGACCTGCAGCTGGATTTCGAAGATCAGATCGTCACCGACACCGTGATCAGCCACGACGGTGATGTGCCCCACGCTCGCTTGCGCGAGATGCTGGGCCTGCCGGAACTGAAGAAAGCCGAACCCGAAGCGCCCGCCGATAACGGCGACGACGACGGGCAGGAGGAAAAGTAATGGACTTCGTATCTCAGCTTACCCTCTTCGTGTTGGCGATTTTCCTGGGTGTGGAACTGATCACCAAGGTACCGCCGACGCTGCACACCCCTTTGATGTCCGGCTCCAACGCGATTTCCGGCATTACCCTGGTGGGCGCGCTGATCGCGGCCGGCTCCGACGCCGGTCTGCTGATCAATGTCCTCGGCTTTATCGCCGTGGTACTGGCGACCATCAACGTGATTGGCGGCTTTATGGTCACCAATCGAATGCTGGCGATGTTCAAGAGGAAGTAACCCATGCAGATTTCCGATAACTGGATTGATATCGCCTATCTGATCTCGGCCATACTCTTCGTCCTGGGCATCAAGGGTCTGACCAAGCCGAAGACCGCCGTGCGAGGCAACCTGCTGGCCGCCTCCGGTATGGGCGTGGCCTGTGTGGTGACCCTGCTGCACCGCGATATCGTGACCTACGAGATCATCATCGGCGGCGTTGTCGTCGGTGGCATCATTGGCGCCATTCTGGCCAAGAAAGTACAAATGACCGCCATGCCGCAGCTGGTGGCCCTGCTCAACGGTTTCGGTGGCGGCGCGTCCTTCGCCGTGGCCAGCGCGGAGTTTTTCCGTGGCGGGCATCCCGACACCGTCGGCATTATTGCCACGGGTATTGCGGTTCTGATCGGCGCGGTGACCCTGACCGGTTCGTTCGTGGCGTTCGCCAAGCTGCAAGAGCTGATCGGCGGCAAGCCGATGGGCTTCCCGGGCATGAAGCTGGTCAATGCCATTCTGCTGCTCGGTTCCGTCGCCGCCATTGGCTACCTGGTGATGAACCCGGGCGTGGAGCCGGTGTTCTGGGGTCTGGCGATCGCCGCCGCGATCCTCGGTATTCTGCTGGTGTCGCCCATTGGCGGCGCCGACATGCCGGTGGTGATCGCGCTGCTGAACTCCTATTCCGGTATCGCCGCGTCCGCCGCCGGCTTCGTGATGGGCAACAGCGCCCTGATCGTCACCGGTTCCCTGGTGGGGGCCTCCGGTCTGATCCTGACGCAGATCATGTGTAAGGCGATGAACCGCTCCCTCACCAACGTACTGTTCGGTGTGATGGCGGAAGCCGGCGAAGCCATGGACCAGGACGAAGTCTACGAAGGCAAGATCAAGTCCACCTCCGCCGAGGAAGTGGCCATGGTGCTGGAAACCGCCCAGCGCGTGGTGATCGTGCCCGGCTTTGGTCTCGCCATGGCGCAGGCGCAACACGCCGTGCGTGAAATGGCCGACACCCTGGAAGCCATGGGCGTCGAGGTGGAGTACGCGATCCACCCGGTTGCCGGTCGTATGCCCGGCCACATGAACGTGCTGCTGGCCGAGGCGGAAGTGTCCTACGACAAGCTCAAGGACATGGACACCATCAACCCGACCTTCGAGCAGACCGACGTGGCCATCGTGCTGGGCGCCAACGACGTGACCAACCCGATGGCCCGCGAGGACAAAGGCAGCCCGATCTACGGCATGCCGATCCTCAACGTGGACAAGGCGAAAACCGTGGTGGTGGTGAAGCGTTCGCTGAGCCCCGGTTTCGCCGGCCTGCCCAACCCGCTGTTCGCCAAGGACAACACGCTGATGTTGTTCGGCGACGGCAAGGGCGCCGTGGTGGACATCACAACGGCCCTCAAGGAAGGCTGATCGTTCGCGATCGCTAACCGCAAAAAAGCCCGGCTTCGTGCCGGGCTTTTTTGTTTGTCAGTGTTGCCGTACCTGACGGCACGGCCCGGTTATTACCGGCACACTCGCGTCATTCCATCGGCGCGTCATCCTGCATGCCACCGGGTTGGCGCGTATCTGGCCGGTTATCCCGCTGCTCCTCCGATGGACTCCGATCGCCGTTCCGGTCGGTACCTGAATCCCGGTCTCGGGTGTCGTCTTCCGTGCCCATCAGGCTATCGGTGCCGGTATCGGTACGGGTGTCGCCACCCGGACGCTCGGAACCGTCGCTGGTGGTACCCATGGTGCCCTGTCCGGCGCCGGACCCTGTCGCCGACCCGCTGCCTGCTTGGCTACCGGTCCCCGCGGCCATGGCCGCGCCGCCCGCGAGCAAGGAAACCAACCCGGTGGCGATGAGCAATCCTTTTCGTACATCCTGTACAGACATGTCACTCTCCTAATCTTGCTTCTGAAAATAAGACAACGGGTAAAAACACCCGTAGCTCCAGAACTAACACCCTTTGCCGCCGGTTTCATAAAAGGGTTGAAAAATCATCCATGCTGTTTGGCGTCGCACTAGGTCAGCGGCCATTCCCGCAGTACCCGGTAATGGCCGTCCGGCGGGCTGTGATACAACATCACCGCGCCCACCGGCAGTACCCAGGGGCCCGGCCGCGCCGTGGTCGCTAGTGGCGAGGCGCTTCGCGCCAAGGTGATGTGGGGCAGAAAGGGCCGGTCTTCAGCCTCGATACCGGCCGCCATCAGCGCCGCCCACACCCGCCGATGCAGGTCCAGCAGCGCCGGCTCCTGGCGCGCGTGAGCGGCCCAGACACGGCCGCCCGGGCCGGGAAACGCATCCACGGCGCTCAGCGGCACCGTGAAAGCATGGCAGGGCCGCAGAGCCGTCTGCAGGGCCGACACCAGCGGTTCCAGGGCTCGGTGCTGCCGCTCGCCCAGAAACGCCAGCGTGAGGTGCAGATTGTCGACAGGCACCGGTCGCGTGGCCGTTGGCGTCGGCACGGCGGTTAATGCCGCTGACAACGCCTCCGGAACCGGGATACCGATAAAGCAGCGCATTGCGTCCTCCGATAGTGCGGCGTTTCAGTGCAGATGGTCAGGCCGGCGCGCCAGCGTTAGAATGCCGCCCCGATCCCCAGGGAGTATCGCCCATGATAACGCCCCCATGGCAATGAAGCCGGACCAACCCTTTAAAGGCGCGCTTCTGCTGGTCCTCGGCGAAGGCCTGCTGGCGGTGATGGCGGCGATGATCAAGCACCTGGCCGACACATTGCCGGTGGAGATGATCGTGTTCGGCCGCAACCTTGTCGGCCTGGCGGTGCTCTTACCTGTGCTGGTGGCCAGTGGTGGTATCCGCGACTTGCGCACCGGGCATCTGCGACTGCACTTTATTCGCGGCTTCACCGGCGTGACCGCGATGTTCTGCTTTTTCTTCACCATCGCTCATATTCCCCTGGCCGAAGCGGTCCTGGTGAAGATGACGGTGCCGTTTTTCCTGCCACTGGTGGCCTGGTTGTGGCTCAACGACCGCATCAGTGGCCACACCTGGGCGGCGATTCTGCTTGGCTTTGTCGGCGTCGGCCTGATTCTGCGCGCCGACCAGGGGGTGGTGGACCCGGTGATGCTGGTGGCGTTGGCCGGCGCCGCCATCATGAGCATCGCCAAGGTGAGTATCCGGCGTATGGCGGCCAGCGAACCGCCGCACCGCGTGGTGTTCTATTTCTCGCTGTTCGCCACCCTGCTCTCCGCGCTGCTGTTGTTGCGAGTGCAACAAATGCCCACCGGCACGGAAATGCTCTGGCTGCTGGCGATCGGCAGTGTGGCGATCGCCGGTCAGTTCGCCATGACTACCGCCTACCAACTGGCGCGCCCGGGCCAGGTGGGCGTGTACAACTATTCGGCGGTGGTGTGGGCGGCCTTTCTGGGCTGGTTGTTTTGGGGCGAAACCCTGGTATTAACCACGGTTCTGGGCACGCTGCTGATCATTGGCGCCGGTATCTGGAACCTTAAATCGCGCTAGCTACAAAATTTGACCTTCACGGCCGTGCCAAACGCAAACCGAGCAACTAAGCTGACTCTCCAAGGCACAATAACAAACCGGAGGAAATGGAATGGTCATCCGATTGCTCACGCTGGTGGCAACGCTGGCGCTCCTGGCGGGTTGCGAAAGCAGTCAACGCTGGGTGTATCACCAGGGAATGGATTTCGAGAAATGGCGCGCCGGGCTGGAAGAGCGCACCGTGGACACCGACGATGGCCTGCGCTGGCACGTGCTGCAGTCGGCGGACAACGCGGAGGCCCCGGCGGTACTGCTGATCCACGGCTTCGGCGCCGATTCCCGCAACTGGGTGCGTTTCGCCAATGAGCTTGAAGGCGACTATCGTTTCGTAATCCCCGACCTGCCCGGCCACGGCGATACCGAACCGCGCACCACCGACATGGAGTATGGGATCAGCGAGCAGGCCCGACGCCTGTTCCGGCTACTCGACGCCATGCAGCTCGAGCAGGTGCATGTCGCGGGCAACTCCATGGGCGGCGCCATTGCCATTGAAATGGCCCGCCACCAGCCGCAGCGGTTGCGTTCGCTGGGCCTGGTGGATTCCGCCGGCATTACCCTGCAAACACCGAAGTTCTTGAACGCCCTGGAGCAATCGGACAGCAACCCGCTGATTCCGCACACCGCCGAGGAATTCCATACCACCCTGGAATGGGCCTCGGAACGCTCGGTGGGCATCCCCGATTTCGCCATTACCCTGATGGGCGAAGAGAAAGCCGCCAACGCCGATGTGGCCGAAAAAGTGTGGCAGGACATTAACCTGGACCCGGCCATGCGCCTGCAGGGCCGCGACGTGCTACCGCGAATCAAAACCCCCGCCCTGATCCTGTGGGGCCGCGAAGACGCCTTGCTGAGCGTGGAAAACGTGCGCGTATTCCAGAAGGAGCTGCCCAATAATCGCGCGGTGATTCTCGAAGGTGTCGGCCATGTACCGATGGCGGAAGCCCCGGAAGAAACCGCCGAAGCCTTCCGCTCGTTCTGGAAAGACATTGACGGCTGAACGAATAGCGGCGCGCCGGCCTTGAACCGCCGGCCGCGCCGCCTTAGTGTTTGCGCTTTCCCTTTCGGCGCCGGAAACGTCCATGCCTCTTGATGCCTCACCCTCCACGACCCCGGTTCCGCGTGTTAAACGCGGCGAAGCACACACGGTTCAGACCCGCGGTCTTACCCTGCTGCGCAGCGGCCACCGTGAGATCCGAAAACTCAAACGCGCCAATCACGTGCCCACCATCCACGGCAACAAGGTGTGGAACTCCAGTTTTTTGATCATGGATCAGCTGACCCGGGAAAAAGGCCCGCTTCGACTGAACGCCGACCGCCATTTGATGGATATCGGCTGTGGCTGGGGGCCCTTGGCTATTTTCGCCGCCAAGCGTTTCCGCTGCCGGGTCACCGCCGTCGACGCGGACGCCGACGTGTTCCCGTATTTGGATTTGCACGCCACCCTCAACCGCGTACAGGTGGATACCCTGCGCTGCCGTTTCGAGCGGCTTACCAAGCAGCGCCTCGCCGACGTGGACCTGATCACCGGCGCCGACATCTGCTTCTGGGACGAGCTCACGCCGGTCCTGTTCAACCTGATCCGGCGTGCCCTGGACCAGGGCGTGCAGCAGGTGATCATCGCCGATCCCGGCCGTTCACCGTTTTACGATCTGGCCGAACGCTGCAAAGCCCGCTTCAACGCCAGGGTGGTGGAGCGCCGCACACAAACACCCCGCGCGCTCAGCGCCGATTTGCTGATTGTCGACCGGGATTGAAAACCGGCTCGCTGGCGCCACCTTAGAGACAGGTTGTTAATCAGCGTTGCAATGAGTCGAGCCCATGAGTCAGGAAGAAAATCAGACCACGGTCGAAGAAGGCACCCCACAAGGCGCGTTGGCGCTTCCGGATCAGAATCTGCCGCAACGGGTGTATTTAATCCCGGTCCGCGATCGCCCGTTCATGCCCGGCCTGGTGCAGCCGTTGCTGCTCGATCAGGAGCAATGGCGCGCCACGCTTGAGCGCGTCGGGCAAACCCCTCACCACGCCCTGGGGCTGGTGTATATCGGCGACCGGGACCCGGACGACGTCGACGTGGAGGACTTCCCCGAGTACGGCTGTCTGGTCAAGGTGCACGCAGTCAACCATGAGGACGAACAACTTCAGGTGGTGGCCCAGGGCCTCGCCCGGTTCCGGGTGCAGGGCTACCTGAGCCGCAAGCGGCCATTGATGGCCGAAGTGACCTACCCCACCTCCCGCGATGAGCTGGACGACAGCCTGCGCGCCTATGGCATGGCGATCATCAACACCATCAAGGAGCTGCTGCCGCTGAACCCCTTGTACAACGAAGGGCTCAAGCATTACCTGCAGAACTTCTCTCCCCGTGATCCCTCGCCGCTGACGGATTTCGCCGCCTCTCTGACCAGTGCCAGCGGTGACGAACTGCAGAGCATTCTGGAAACCGTGTCGCTGAAAGCCCGCATGGAGCGCGTGCTGACACTGGTGAAGAAAGAAGTGGAAGTGGCCCGCCTGCAGAATCAGATCCGCGAGGAAGTGAACGAGAAGATCAGCAAGCACCAGCGCGAGTTTTTCCTCAAGGAGCAGCTCAAGGTGATCCAGCGCGAGCTGGGCCTGGAGAAAGACGACCGCACCGCTGACGCGGACGAATTCCGCGAGCGCCTGGAGGCATTGCATCCACCGGAAGCGGTGAGCAAACGGTTCGAGGAAGAGTTGCGCAAGTTCAGCGTGCTGGAGTCCGGGTCGCCGGAGTACGCGGTGACCCGCAACTATCTCGATTGGCTGACCAGCGTGCCCTGGGGCCAATACTCCGATGACAACCTCGACCTCGGCCACGCGCGTGAGATTCTCGAAGCCCATCACAGCGGCCTTAACGATGTGAAGGACCGCATCGTCGAGTTTCTCGCCGTGGGCGCCATGCGCGGCGAGGTGAAGGGCTCCATTCTTCTGCTGGTGGGCCCGCCCGGCGTGGGCAAAACCAGCATCGGCAAATCCATCGGTGAAGCCCTGGGGCGGCGCTTCTATCGGCTGAGCCTGGGCGGTATGCGCGATGAGGCGGAAATCAAAGGCCACCGCCGCACCTACATCGGCGCCATGCCCGGCAAACTGACCCAGGCCCTCAAGGACGCCGGCACCAGCAACCCGGTGATCATGCTGGATGAGGTCGACAAGCTGGGCCAGTCCTTCCAGGGCGACCCCGCTTCGGCGTTGCTCGAGGTGCTGGACCCGGAGCAGAACCAGGATTTCCTCGATCATTATCTGGATCAGCGGCTCGACCTGAGCCACTGCCTGTTCGTGTGCACCGCCAATACCCTGGATTCAATCCCCAGCCCCCTGCTGGATCGCATGGAGACCATCCGGCTGAGCGGTTACATCACCGAAGAGAAGGTGGATATCGCCCGCAACCATCTGTGGCCCCGCGCCCTGGAGCGGGCCGGCGTGAAGCCGTCGCAACTGAAGATCAGTGACAGCGTGCTGCGCCAGATCGCCGACGGCTACGCCCGCGAGGCCGGTGTCCGCAATCTCGAAAAGCAGCTTAATAAAATCATCCGCAAGGCAGCGGTACGGCTGCTCTCCGGTGACAAAAAAATCAGCATCACCGGTAACAATCTGGAAGATTTCCTCGGTCAGCCCTACTTCCAGAAGGAAAAAGCACAACGCGGCGTGGGCGTGGTCACCGGGCTGGCCTGGACCGCCATGGGCGGCGCCACGTTGTCGGTGGAAGCGAGCCGCGTGCACAGCCAACGGCGCGGTTTCAAGCAGACCGGCCAGCTCGGCGAGGTGATGAAGGAATCCGCGGAGATCGCCTACAGCTATGTGGCCGGTCACCTCAAGGCGTTCGGTGTCGACGAGGACTGGTTCGACCAATCGTTCGTGCATCTGCACGTGCCCGAGGGGGCAACCCCCAAGGATGGCCCCAGCGCCGGTGTCACCATGGCCACCGCTCTGGTGTCCCTGGCCACCGGCAAGCGGCTGCCACGCAAACTGGCGATGACCGGCGAGCTGACCCTCACCGGCCAGGTCCTGGCGGTGGGCGGCATCCGCGAAAAAGTGATCGCCGCCCGGCGCGCCGGGATCCGCGAGCTGATCCTGCCCCAAGCCTGTGAACGGGATTACAACGAGTTGCCCGACTACATCAAAAGCGGCATGACGGTGCATTTCGCCCGGCGCTATCAGGATGTCCATGATGTGGTCTGGGGTTGAACCGGGCCGGCGGCGGCTGACCCGCGCGGAGCAGCCGCCGCGTTACTTGGTGCCCGAATGCCGGGAGCGGATCGGCATTGTCCATCGGGACGACGACATCCTGGTGATCAACAAGCCCGCCTTTCTGCTCAGCGTGCCCGGTCGCGCCCCGGAAAACAGCGACTGCGTTACCCGTCGTTTAAAACAGGACCATCCGGATCTGCGTCTGGTGCACCGGCTCGACCTGGACACCTCCGGTCTGATGGTGCTCGCCCTGCACCGCCGGGCGCAGAGCAATCTCAGCCGAGCGTTTCAGAAGCGTCAGGTGGAAAAGCAGTATCAGGCAGTGGTCGCCGGGCAGGTAGCCTCGGACACCGGCGAAGTGGCGTTGCCGTTAATCGCCGACTGGCCCAACCGGCCTCTGCAGAAAGTCTGCCTGGACACCGGCAAACCCGCCCTCACCCACTGGCGGGTGATGGCGCGCTACCCGGACCACGACGCCACCCGGTTGGCCCTGCGCCCGGTTACCGGCCGTACCCATCAACTGCGCCTGCATTGCCGCGAAATCGGCCACCCGATTCTCGGCTGCGATCTGTACGCGCCGTCGGACATTCTCAACCGCAGTGACCGGCTACTGCTGCACGCCGAGCGTCTGGCGTTTAACCACCCGGGTACCGGTTTGTGGCGGGAGTTTTACTCGCCAGCACCGTTCTAGCAGGCTGCTAGGACCAATCCTCACCGTAGTCGTGCAGCAACTCCTGGCCGGCCTTGATGTTCTTAAGCGCCACCACCGTCAGGTCGTCGTAATAGGCCACATTGGGTTTCTTGGCGTGGTTGATAAAGCGAAGGTCGCACAGCACTCGGTAGCGCTCCTTGCCCTCGTCATCCAGCCACAGCACGTAGGGGCCATCACCTTTGGCGGCCTGCGTCTTCAGCACACCCAGCACCGTATCGCGGGAAATCGGCGCGCGCGCGAACAGGCCACGGCCGTGCACCGGGCTTTCCTTCACTTCAACCAGATCCTTGCGCACAAAGGGTTTATCCATACCGTTCACGCTTGCAGTAGTCATCGGGGCCGTGGCATCTTGCCAGAAAAGCCGCCCGGACGCATGGCATGGGATTCGCCGATTACCCCTTCACTTCGCGCTATCTGACCGTCGACGGTCACCGCCTTCACTACATCGACGAAGGCCAGGGCCCGACGCTGTTATTCCTGCACGGTAACCCCACCAGCAGCTACCTGTGGCGCAACGTGATCAAGCCGCTCACCGGCCATTTCCGTTGCGTGGCCCTGGATCTGATCGGCTTCGGCAAGAGCGACAAGCCCGACCTCGACTATCGTTTTCTTACCCATTATCAGTTCCTGCACGGCTTCGTCACCGGGCTTGGGCTCACCGATGTCACGCTGGTGTTGCACGACTGGGGCGGGCCGTTGGGTTTTCGCCTTGCCCAACACCAACCCGACCGGGTTAGCGCCGTCTGTTTCATGGAAACCTTTCCCTTCACCTTCGACTGGCACGAGTTTCCACCGGCGGCGCGGCCCTTATTCTTCGCGTTCCGGCAGCGGCGGCTGAGCTACTGGCTGCTGCAACGCCAGAACCTGTTCGTCAACGTGGTGCTGCGCTTCAGCACCTTGCGCCGGCTGCCGCGCAGCGTACTGGCCGCCTACCGCGCGCCGTTTCCGGACGCCCGCAGCCGATATCCGATCCGGGTGTTCCCCGGCGAGCTGCCGATCAATGACCGGCGCACCGAGACCTGGGCGGCGATCCAGGATATCGAGCAGCGCCTTGAGCGCATGCCGCAACCCATGCTGCTGCTCCAGTTCCACCCCGGCGCGGTGCTCAGCCGCACCCGGGTAGCCTGGCTCAGCCAACGCATCGCCCATCTGGATGTGGTCGATTGCGGTCGCGGTCTGCACTATGTGCAGGAAGACAGGCCCGAGGCCATCGCCGCGGCATTGGCGGACTGGTGCCGTGGCCGTGCGCCGTCGGCGCCCACCGGCGTACTGCCGGTGGTGGCGGAGGACAAGACCTTCGCCGGCGACCTGGCCTGGGCCTTTGCCCGGGCCCGCCCGACCGGCGAGGACGAAGGCCTGGTGGCGGCCTGGTCCGACCAGGGCCTGGTGATGCTCAGCTTTGCCGATGACGCCGAAGAGGGCCAACGCCAGGTGGCGGAGCGCTTTCCGGCCTGCCGGCTGGCGCAAACCGACGGCGCCCGTATCGCCGAACTGTTCACTGCGCCCGGCGGCAGCCCGCTGCACTTGATCGGTACCGACTTTCAGCGCCGCGTGTGGCGCGCCCTGCTTCAGGTCCCGGCTGGCACCACCAGCGACTACGCCGCCATCGCCGCGCGCATCGGCAGCCAGGCGCGCGCGGTCGGCGGCGCCGTGGCCGCCAACCGAATCGCCGTTCTGGTACCCTGCCACCGGGTGGTGCCGCGCGCCGGCGGCGCCGGCGCGTACCACTGGGGCCGCGACCGCAAGCAAGCGCTGCTGGCCGCCGAAGGCGCCGCACCTTAGTCGCGTGCCCGGGTTGGGAATCCTGATACTATTGGCTGGCGGCGCCCGGGACACAGGGTTACTCTGGCCCCCGGCGCCGCCGCGTCATTGGGCGTACGCCGTGAACGGATTTTCGAGCAGTTTTACGAAGGAGTAGCTCCAGCATGAAACGTCTGTCTCTGCCCGTGGTGGCGGCCCTGGTCCTGACCGCTTGCGCCACCTCCCCCTTGGGACGCCAGCAGTTCCTGTTTTTGCCGGCCGCGGAAATGGATCAAATGGGCGCCACCGCCTACAACGAAATGAAAGAGCAGCAGCCCACCGTCGCCAACACCGCCGAGTCCCGCTATGTGGAATGCGTAGCGGACGCCATCGTCGCGGTGGTCGATTCCGGCGAGCAGTGGGAAGTGACCGTGTTCAAGGACGACAGCGCCAACGCCTTCGCCCTGCCCGGCGGCAAGATTGGTGTGCATACCGGTTTGCTGAAGGTGGCCAATAACCAGGACCAACTCGCGGCGGTGATCGGCCATGAGGTCGGGCACGTGCTGGCTCAACACTCCAACGAGCGCATGTCGATCCAGTACGCCACCCAGACCGGCACCCAGCTGGTGGCCGCGCTGGCCGGTGGCGACAGCGCCGAGAAACAGACTCTGTTGGGCTTGCTCGGCGTCGGCGCCCAGTACGGCGTGCAGTTACCGTTCAGCCGTAAGCACGAAGCCGAAGCCGATGTAATCGGCCTGGATCTGATGGCGGAAGCGGGCTTCGACCCACGCCAGAGCGTCAACCTCTGGCAGAACATGGCCGCCGCCAGCGGCGGTTCACCGCCGGAGTTCCTGTCCACCCACCCGAGCAACCAGACCCGCATCCAAGGGCTGCAGGCGCGCATCCCCAAAGCCATGCCGCTGTACCAGCAGGCGCAGTCCGCCGGCCGCACGCCCAACTGCGGCTGACCTTGTGGGCGCTTGCCTTGCAAGCGAAAGGCCGGCTCCGCCGGCCGGCAGGATCCCAGAGACCTTGGTGGTGCTGGCGTTAGAAATCTCTCTGGGATCTTGCCGGGAGCTTCGCTCCCTTTCGCGGGCGGGCCCGCTCCCACAAGGCCCGTTGTTCCCACAAAAAAAGGGCCCGTTGAGGGCCCTTTTCGTTGCGGACAGCGCGTGAGACGTTACTGGTAGTAGGCGTTCTCGGTGACGGTGTGGTCGGTTTTGTCGCGGATGCCGGTGAGTTCCGGCAGCTGCTCCATGAGGGTGCGCTCGACGCCGTCCTTGAGGGTCACGTCGACCACCGAGCAGCCCTGGCAGCCGCCGCCGAATTCCAGCACCGCCACGTTGTCCTCGGTGAGCTCCAGCAGCTGTACGTTGCCGCCGTGGGCGGCCAGGTTCGGGTTGATCTCGGAATACAGCACATAGTTGATGCGCTCTTCCAGGGTGGCGTCCGCGCTGATGTCCGGCACCCGGGACTTGGGCGCCCGGAAGGTCAGCTGACCGCCCATGGAGTCTTTCTTGAAGTCGATCACCGCGTCTTCCAGGTAGCGCACGCTCTTGCCTTCCACGAAGGCGTGGAAGCCTTCGTACTGGTAGCGCTCGTCGCCCTCTTCCTGTTCGCCTTCGGGGCAGTAGGCCATGCAGCACTCCGCGTGGGGGGTGCCGGGGCGTTCCACGAAAATGCGTACGCCGATGTCTCCCTGGTCCTGCCGGGACAGCAGGTCGCGCAGGTACTCTTGAGCGGAATCTGTGATTCGGATCAGGGGTTCGGTCATGCCGATTCTCGGTTGCGAATTTCCTGACTATTTTAGTCAAGTATTCGCGCGTTGCAATGGCCGTGACGCAACTGGCGTAATCCGGCGCTGGGGTCGATTCCGGCTTTCTGCTAAGGTGCCCGCTTCCTCGACGTGGGGCAGTATCCAGCGTGCTTAACCTTTCCCGCAGCCGGCGCATTCTCGCCCTGGCGCTACCGATCATGGCCGCCATGGCCAGCCAGAGCCTGATGAACCTGGTGGACGCCGCCATGGTCGGCAGCCTGGGCGGCGAGGCGCTGGCCGGCGTAGGCCTGGGCGGCTACGCCAGTTTTATCGCCATCAGCATGGTGATCGGCCTGGGCGCCGGGGTCCAGGCCATGGTGGCGCGCCGCAAGGGTGAGCGGGACCGGGCCAATTACGCGGTGCCGCTGAACGCCGGCCTGGTGCTGGGGCTGGCATTCGCGATTCCGATCTCAGTGATTTTCGCCCTGGCCAGCGCGCCGATGATGGCCTTTCTGGCGCCCACCGCCGGGGTCGCCGAGGTGGGCAGCGACTATTTCGACATGCGGCTGCTCAGTGTCTGGGCGGTGGCGATGAACTTCAGCTACCGGGGCTATTGGAACGGCATCAACCGCTCCGGCGTCTACATGCGCACCCTGGTGATCACCCATGTCGCCAACGTGATCTTCAGCTACGGCCTGATCTTCGGCGCCTGGGGCCTGCCGGCGCTGGGCGGCGCCGGCGCGGGCCTGGGCACCAGCCTGGCGCTTTACCTGGGCAGCGCCCTCTACCTGCTGCAGACCTGGCGAGCGGCCCGGGAACACGGGTTCCTGCGCGCCCGCCCCAGCCGCGCCACCCTGCGCAATATTCTGCGCATCAGCCTGCCCAATGGCGTGCAGCAGTTCTTTTTCGCCACCGGCCTAACCGTGCTGTTCTGGATTATCGGCCGGGTGGGCGCCGACGAGGTGGCGGTGGCGCACATCCTGATCACGCTGATCCTGTTCCTGATTCTGCCGGCCATCGGGCTGGGCCTGTCGGCGGCGTCGCTGGTGGGCCAGGCGCTGGGGCGGCGGGACGCCGACGACGCCTACCGCTGGGGCTGGGACGTGACCCGGCTGGCGGTGTCGCTGCTGTTCGTGCTGGCGCTGCCCATGTGGCTGGTGCCGGACCTGATTCTCGGCCTGTTCCTGAAACAGCCGGCGCTGGTGGAGCTGGGCCGCGCGCCGCTGATGATCACCGGCCTGGCGATCTGCCTGGACGGCGTGGCGATCATTTTCACCCAGGCGCTGCTGGGCGCCGGGGCGGCCCGCTCGGTGATGGTGGTGACGCTGGCCGTGCAGTGGTTTTTCTTTCTGCCGCTGGCCTATATCATCGGCCCCGTGCTGGGCTACGGGCTGCTCGGCATCTGGCTGGCCCAGGCGTTTCAGCGGCTGATTACATCTTTATTGCTGAGCGGCCTATGGATTAAGCGCGGCTGGGCCCATATAGAGTTATGAGGTGACCATGAGCGAACAACACAAGCACGACCCGGATACCGACGACCGGCAAGACGACCACGAGCGCCCGGGCTTTTTCCAGGTGCTGCACAGCGTGCTGGCGGCGATTTTCGGCGTGCAGAGCAGCGGCAACCGCGAGCGCGACTTCAAGAAAGGCAGCGCCGGCGACTATATCGGCGTCTACGTGGTGATCGTGATCGCCATCGTGATCGCCATGTTCGTGGTGGTGAACATGGTCCTCAGCGCCGCTGGTTCATAGCCCCGGGAACTAGCGATATAGCAATATATTTCTTTTATGTATAAGCCCACTTTGCTACATTTCCCGCCAAATCATGGTGGTAAAGAGAAATATTCTTTACAAATCAACGAATTAAACACGGCGCAACGGCATCATGTACGTATATCAGGACTATGACCAACGGCTTCTGGAAGAGCGGGTAGCTCAGTACCGCGACCAGACCCGGCGCTATCTGGCCGGCCAGCTCAGCGAGGACGAGTTCCTGGTGCTGCGGCTGCAGAACGGCCTCTATATTCAGCGTTACGCGCCGATGTTGCGTATTTCGGTGCCCTACGGCCTGCTCTCCAGCGAACAGGTGCGCACCCTGGCCAAGGTGGTGCGCGAATACGACAAGGGCTTCTGCCACGTCAGCACCCGCCAGAACATCCAGCTCAACTGGCCGGACGTGCAGGACGTGCCGGATATCCTGGCGGAACTGGCGAGCGTGCAGATGCACGCCATCCAGACCAGCGGTAACTGCATCCGCAACATCACCACCGACGAATACGCCGGCGTGAACCCCAAGGAAATCGAGGATCCGCGCCCCTGGTGCGAGATCATCCGTCAGTGGGCCACCTTCAACCCGGAATTCGCCTACCTGCCGCGCAAGTTCAAGATCGCGGTGAACGCGGTGCCGGACGCCGATCCGGCGTTGATCGGTGTGCACGACATCGGCGTCAAGGTGATCCACAACGACGCCGGCGAAACCGGTTTCCAGGTGTGGGCCGGCGGCGGCCTGGGCCGTACCCCGATGACCGGCCAGGTGATCGGCGAGTTCGTGCCGTGGCAGCATCTGCTCGCCTACCTGGAAGCGATCCTGCGGGTGTACAACAAGTACGGCAACCGCGACAACAAGTTCAAGGCGCGCATCAAGATTCTGGTCAAGGCACTGGGCGCGGAGAAGTACCGCGAACTGACCGAAGCGGAATTCGCCGAGCTCAAGGACGGCCCGATGACGCTCACCGAAGAGGAAGTGGCGCGCATCCAGGGCTGCTTCACCGAGCCGGCCTACCGGGACGACGTGGACAACGGCGTGCTGGACAAGGCGCTGCAGGAAAACCGCGCCTTCAACCGTTGGTACCACACCAACACCCGCGCCCATAAGCGCGACGGCTACCGCAGCGTGACGCTGACGCTGAAGAAGACCGGCCGCATCCCCGGCGACGTGAGCGACGAGCAGCTGGAAGCGATCGCCGACCTGGCGGACCGCTACAGCTTCGGCGAACTGCGCAACACCCACCAGCAGAACATGGTGCTGTCCGACGTGGCCACCGATGACCTGTTCGAGCTGTGGGAAAAACTGGACGCGCTGGGCATGGCCACCCCCAATCTGGGCCTGCTCACCGACATCGTCGCCTGCCCCGGCGGCGACCTGTGCGCCCTGGCCAACGCCAAGTCCGTGCCGGTGGCGGAGGGCATCCAGCGCCGCTTCGACGACATGGACTATGTCCATGACCTGGGCCCGCTGGACATCAATATCTCCGGGTGCATGAACGCCTGCGGCCATCACCATATCGGCCACATCGGCATTCTCGGCGTGGACAAGAAGGGCAAGGAGTTCTACCAGATCACGCTCGGCGGTCGCGGCGACAAGCTGTCGCGCATCGGCGAGAAGATGGGCCCCTCTTTCGAGTCCTATGAAGTCACCGACGTGATCGAAAAGATCATCAATGTGTACGTGGACAAGCGGCTGGAAAACGAGCCGTTCATCGACACCTACGAGCGCATTGGTATGGAACCGTTCAAGGAACACGTCTATGGGTAAGATGATTCTCGACGGTGAAATCGTCGACAACGGCTGGCAGCGGTTCGAACCGGGCCAGCTGGAAGAAGACGGCCAGAGCCTGCCGGAGAACCAGCCGGTGATCGTGCCGCTGGCCTACTGGCAGGCCCACCGCGACACCCTGCTGGAGCGCGAGGCGCCGGTGGGCGTGTGTCTGGAGCCGGGCGAGGAGCCCGCCGACCTGGCCGCGGACCTGCCCCACCTGCCGCTGGTGGCGATCCACTTCCCGGCCTTCAAGGACGGTCGCGGTTACTCCTACGCCCGCGAGCTGCGCACCCGCTACCGCTTCACCGGCGAGGTGCGCGCGGTGGGCGACGTGCTGCAGGACCAGCTGTTCTACATGCACCGCGTCGGCTTCAACGCCTTCGAAGTGCGTGCCGACCGGGACATCCATGAAGCGCTGGAAAACGGCCTGCGGCCGTTCTCGGTGACCTACCAGGGCGACGTGCACGACCCGCGCCCGATCTACCGCCGCCGTCAGGAACTCGAGCAGGCCTGATCCCCGGGCTTGTTCAGAACCAGCGCCGCCGGGCCATCCACACCAGGATGCCGGCGGCGATCACCACCAGGGACCCCGCGAACCACCAGAACGCCTCCGGGTTATCGACCCCGGGCAGCCCGCCCACATTGATCCCGAACAGACCGGTCAGAAAGCCCAGCGGCAGGAACAGCGCGCTGATAATGGCGAGCAGGTACATGCGGTCGTTGATCGCCTCGTTCTGCACCGAGAACACCTCTTCCTGCAGCAAGGTGGCGTGGTCCCGCGCCGCATCCAGATCTTCCAGAAGACGCTGCAGGCGCTCGCCGGCCTCGCGGATGATCTCGGCGTCATCGCGGTCGATACGGGCGTCGTTCTGAAGGCGCGCGATGGCCTCGCGCTGGGGCGCCAGATAGCGGCGCAGGGTCACCGCCCGGCGGCGCAGGCTGCTGATCTCGTGGGTGAGCGCCTTGTCCGGCCGGGTCTCCAGCAGATCGGCGCAGTCGCCGACCTGATCCTCGATGCGCTCGATCACGTCTTCCATGCGCCAGATGAGACCGTCCACCAGCCGCTTCACCAGGTCCGACGGGGTGCGGGCGCCCTCGCCCTGCTCCAGTTCCGTGACGATTTCCGACAGCGTCAGCAGCTGGCGTTTCTGGGTGCTGATGATCAGGCCGTTACGGATCCACAGCCGCACCGCGATCATGTCTTCCGGGCGCGCGCCCGGCGCCAGATTGACGCCGCGCAGGTAGATCAGCAGGCCGCCGCCCACATCCGCCGCCCGTGGCCGGGTGTCGGTGGCGAACAGCGCTTCGAGCACGGAAACCGGCACATCCGGCCGGTTTTGCAGCCACTCATAGGCCTCGTCGACGGTGTAATCGAGATGGATCCAGAGCGGCCCGCCCTGGCTCGGCAGCGGCGCCGACAATGCAATGGGCGTGGCACCGCCGACGCCGTTCAACTGCAGCGCCAGCTTGACCCAGGGAGCGTTGGCCATGATTCAGGGTGCCCGTCTCAGGGGTTGATCTTAACCACCACCCGGCCGCGCAGCTTGCCGGCCAGAATCTCGGTGAAGCAGTCCGGCAGTTGCTCGCGGGTGACTTCGCGGCTCTCCAGCTTGTCCAGCGCCGGGCGCCAGTCGCTGGCCAGCAATTGCCACATCTGCTGCTTCACTTCGCAGGGCAGCTCGACGCTGTCCACGCCGAGCAGATTGACGCCGCGCAGGATAAACGGGAACACGGTGGCGTTTTCCAGCTTGGGCGAGGCGGTCAGGCCGCAGCAGGCCGCGCTGCCGCCGTACTGCAGGCTTTTCAGCGCATTGACCAGAATATCGCCGCCCACGCAATCGACCACCCCGGCCCAGCGCGGCTTGAGCACCGGCTTCTCGATGCCTTCCAGCAAGGCGTCACGGCCGATGATGTCGGCGGCGCCCAGGTCCCGAAGCCAGTCGTGGGCGTCCTCCTTGCCGGTGGCGGCCACCACCTTGAAGCCCAGATTGGAGAGGATCGACACCGCCACGCTGCCGACGCCGCCGGTGGCGCCGGTGACCAGCACCTCGCCCTGCTCCGGCTGCAGACCGGTGTCGATCAGCGCTTCCACGCAGAGCGCGGCGGTGAGGCCGGCGGTGCCCAGCACCATGGCGTCACGGGCGGACAGGCCGGCGGGCAGCGGCGCCAGCCATTCGGCGGGCACGCGGATGTAATCGCCGTAGCCGCCGGAGGTGTTCATGCCCAGGTCGTAACCGGTGCAGATCACCGCGTCGCCGACGCTGAAGGGACCGTCGCCGGCCTCCTCCACCACGCCGGCGGCGTCGATGCCGGGGGTGTGCGGGAAGGAGCGGGTGACGCCCTTGTTGCCGCTGGCGGACAGCGCGTCCTTATAGTTCAGGGACGACCAGGCGACGCGTACCAGCACATCGCCTTCGGGCAGATCTTCCAGGTTCTTGTCCCCTACCCGGCTCTGGTAGCCGTCGTCGGTTTTCTCGGTGATCAGTGCCTTGAAAGTCATTGCCTCGCTCCGTTGAAAGCCCGCCGGTGTCGCCACCGGGGTTAGTGAAACTGACGCTGGCTGCCCCGGTGCCAGAACCGGTCGATCAGACGCACCCCGGCGTTCTCCACGGACACGCCCAGACGCTCGGCCAGCTTGCGCTTGTATTCCCAGTTCAATTCGTACAGATCCAGGTGCTCCTTGCGGCCCTGCAGGTATTCATCGCTGGTCATGATGTCGTCCACCAGGCCCAGCTCCTTGGCGCGGGTGCCGAACCAGTGCTCGCCGGTGGCCACCGCGTCCATGTCCAGGGTGCGGCGGTGTTCGCGCACGAACCCCTTGAACAGCTGGTGGGTCTCTTCCAGCTCCTGCTGGAATTTTTCCCGGCCCTTGTCGGTATTCTCGCCGAGCATGGTCAGGGTGCGCTTGTATTCGCCGGCGGTCATCAACTCCACGTCGATGTCGTTCTTCTTCAGTAGCCGGTGAAAGTTGGGCACCTGGGCGACCACGCCGATGGAGCCGATCACCGCGAACGGCGCCGCCAGAATACGGTCGGCGATGCACGCCATCATGTAGCCGCCGCTGGCCGCCACCTGGTCCACCGCCACCGTCAGTTTCACGCCACGGCCGCGCAGGCGCTTGAGCTGGGAGGCCGCCAGGCCGTAGCTGTGCACCAGGCCGCCGGGGCTCTCCAGGCGCAGCAGCACTTCGTCGTCGCCGGTGGCCACTTCCAGCACCGCGGTGATCTCGCGGCGCAGCCGCGCCACGTCGCTGGCCTGAATGTCGCCGTTGAAATCGAGCACGAACATGCGCGGCTTGCTCTTCGCTTCGGCGCCGGCCTTTTTGCGCTGCTTGTTGCGGGCCTTCTCTTCCTTGCGCTTTTTCTTGTGCTCGGCCTTGCGCTCCGCCTCGGGCAGCACCTGGTCGACGATGCTTTCGCGCAGGTCGTCGAACTCTTCGTTGAGGTGCTTGACGCGCAGTTCGCCGTCGCGGCTGGTGCGGTGCCGGTTACGGGCCGCCGCCGAAACGATGCCGCCGATCACAACCAAAATCGCCACCACGAGGGTGACGACCTGGGCCAGAAACATGCCATATTGGTAAAGAAAATCGATCACCTTGTACGCTCACCTGTTCAGGGGCCGTCATGGCTCCAGGTTATTGCCAGCCCGCCACGGCCTGCTGAGCGCTGCCGTTAAGCGGTCGCCCGATCAAGCCCCCGGAGGGCGGCACGGTTACTTCGAAAATAGCCCCGTCCGCCATCGGCAGATAGGCCGCGCTACCATAGCGCGCATCCACCAGAAAACTCCACCCCTCCCTGGCCTGGCGCCAGATATCCATGCCCAGGGGGTCGCGGCTGAGGCTGTACAGGGTGCGTTCCTTGGAGCGCTCGTCCTCAAGGGCGAAGTAACGGCCCTGAATGCGGTCTAGCTGGTAACCGGGCTTCAGGCCCAGCAGGGAAAACGGCGTCTTCCATTTGACGATCCGCGCATCCAGTTGCCACTGGTCGCCGTTCAGGCGGAAGTCCTCGGTGCTGCCGTCATTGCGGGTCACCGTGGCGATGTAGCTCTGCTCGCCGATGGCGCGGAAGCTCACCGTGGCCACCGGCGTTTCCTCGGTGAGCTCGTGGAAGCTGTACAGGTTCAGGGCCACCAGCACCAGGTAGACCGCCAGGCCCACCACCGCCAGGCCCAGGCTGCCCTTGATCCACTGCCACAGCCACTTCTGGCGCAGCAGGATCCAGGCGCCCACCAGAATCAGGACCAGGCTCACGGCCATGATCAGAAACGGAGCAACGCTGAAACTCATCGGGGTGTCTCCCTTCAGGAACCGGTGGCCGCCTGACAGGCGCCGCGCCAGTGATCGATCAGAGTCCGGGCGATGCTGCCCGGCGGTGGGATGTGCGGCAATTCAGTGTGGTGGAACCAGCGGGCGTCGGTGATCTCGTCATCGTCGATACGGATCTCGCCGCCGGCGAAGGCGGCGTGGAAGCCCAGCATCAGGGAGTGCGGGAACGGCCAGGACTGGCTGGAGAAATAACGCAGGTCTTTCACCCGGACGCCGGTCTCTTCCATGATTTCCCGGTGCACCGCCTGCTCGGCGGTTTCACCGGCCTCCATGAAGCCGGCCAGGCAGGAATAGAAGCCTTCCGGGAAACGGGCGGAGTGCCCCAGCAGAGCGTATTCACCGTCGGTGACCAGCGCGATGATGCACGGGGTGATGCGCGGGTACTGGCGGTAATCGCAGGCGCTGCACAGCATCGCCAGCTCGGTGGGATGGGGCCGGGTCTCGGCGCCGCAGCGGCTGCAGAAGCGATGGTTCTGGCGCCAGCTGATCACCTGCAGGGCGCGCGCCGCCATGGTGAACTGGGTCTCGTCCAGGTGCCCCATCAGTTCCCGCAGGGGCATCGGGTAAAGCGGCCGGTCCGCCAGCTCATGGTCCGCCTGGCGGCACACATAACAGGGTTCGCCGTGCAGCAGGCCGATAAAGCGGTAATCCGGATGGCCGCGCAGCAGAAACGACGGTGCGCGGGGAAGGCCCGGCGCCGGCGCCTGGTCGGTGTCCACGCACAGCTGCTGGTCGTGGATCACGAACAGCCAGGCCTCGTCGGCGTCGTGGGGCTCCGGCGCGGACAGGTCCATGGGAAAAAAGTCATTATCCATGCGTGCCTCGCTCCGCCAGCGGGTAGCCCAGCTCCGCCATCGCCTGCTCGGACACGTCCAGCACGCCCTCGCCGATCGGCTTCTGCTCTTCCATGCTTTCCAGATAGTAGTCGACCCCGGTGAGGGCGTCGGCCAGGGTCTCCATGGCCGGCTGGCCGGGCGGTTCGTCACCGCCGATCAGACGGGTTTCGATGTGGGTGCGGCAGGCGCGGATCACCGCGCAGGCGCGCTCCAGTTCGAGGAACATCAGGCCGCCGGAGACACTGGCGAAGGTGCCGGGCAGATTGGTCAGGTGCATGGGGTCCCAGTTGTTCTCCATGTAGCTGGCCAGCGACCGTTTGGCCAGCGCCAGCCCGGCCCGGCACTCACCCACCACGGTCATGCGGGCGTCGTCGAGCTGGTAGAGGGAAATACGGGTGTTGGTGGCGTCCCGGCGCACATCGTCGGAGGGCGCCAGGCTGCGTTCCAGGCTGGCCACGGTGTTCTCGGCGGCCAGCAGGTCGTCCACCAGGGCGTGGAAATCCGGGCTGTCCGCGTCCACGTCCGAAGGCCACCCGGCGATTGTTGCGGCGCGTTCGCGCAGCAGGTTCGCCTCGTGCTCCTTGCTGACCATTTCCAAGGTGCTGGCGATCCGTCTCAGGCCGCCAGCGACGCCGGCGTAGTCGGTATCCGCCACGCCCTGGGAGGCAAGGTCCAGGGTTTCCTTCACCTGGTTGATTTCGTCCTTAAGCGCGCCGGCCACGGAACGGATCACCGAGCCCCGGGCGCCGGCCATCAGGGCCAGTTCGCTTTGCAACACAACGTCGCTGACCCCGCGATCCAGCCCGAACACACCGCGCACCTCACTGGCGGCGGTGCCGGCCCCGGAGCCCAGGCTGGCCAGATACAGGCTTTCCTTGATCAGCAGTAGGGGCGCCTCCTGAGCCAGCGCGCGCTCGCCGTCGTAGACCAGCTTTTTCAGCTGCCGGTCGTACTGTGCCAGCAACGCCTTGCGCGCCGGGGTAATCACCATGCGGTCTTCCGCCAGGGATTCGGTGGCGGCCCGCGCCAGCCACCAGAAGCGGCTGTTCGCGCAGCGGCCGCACAAGCGGTCGACCCGGGCCAGCGCCCGGGCCATCAGCCGCAGGTGCGCATCGCGGTTATCGCCGCGCAGCAGCCCCAGCAGCCCCACCTGGTACATATGACGCAGGCGCCGCCCCTGCGCCACCAGGGCCGGGGGATCGCCCTCCTCCGGCTCCGGGCTGCGCGCCCGGGACAGGTCGACGCTGAAGAAATGGCTTTCCTGAATCAGCGGCTTGCCGCCGGCGCGGCGCAACTCATTGATGCCGCCGATTAACATCTCGGGCAGCGTGCGGTCCTTGAGCTGAACGTATTCGAAATAGCGACCCAGCAGCACGATGGCGTTCCCCAGCGCCTGCACCAGCGCACGGCCACCGTGGCGCCGAAGGCCTTCCACGGCGAGTTCCATTTCCTCGCTCATTAAGGTGGCCGCTGACAGCTCCAGCATCTGCGAGATGCCGCGCAATTGGTGAAAGGCTTCACCGCAACGATCCAGGGAGGCCCCCTCGTCCCGTTCCTCGGCGAACGCCTCAAGGCTGGCTTCCGCCTCGCTCAGCGTGGCGTCGATGGACTCCTTGAGAAACGTCAGGGAGGTGGTGTTGGTGATGGCGACCATGAACTCTCCGGAAACCCCTGCTGATTGTTAAAAGGCGTTTTGAACTTTCTCACGGCGTTCAACAATGCGTCAACTTTCAAACGTAAGCAACTGATTTGGCGGCATATTGTTAACGGCGACACAACGGGTGGTGAGGCCGTACGAGAACGTAAACCCGCTTTCCATACCGGCGACGACTGTACCCGGGCATCGGAAGTGCTTATGATTGCGCCGCCCATCCGTTCTCCTTACATCTAGCAGGAAGTAGTGCCATGTACGCCCAGTTCGGCCGCGCCTTCGGTCAGAATTTCCTGGGGCAAGCCCCCGCCTGGTACAAGTACACCATTGTGGTGTTTTTGCTGATCAACCCGCTGGTCGCCTGGACCCTGGGCGAAGCCACCGCAGGCTGGCTGTTGCTGGCGGAGTTCATCTTCACCCTGGCGATGGCCCTAAAGTGCTACCCCCTGCAGCCCGGCGGCCTGCTGGCGATCGAAGCCCTGCTGATCGGCCTGACTTCCGCCGACACCGTGCTGCACAAGGTCGAAGGCAACCTGGAAGTGCTGCTGTTATTGATTTTCATGGTGGCGGGCATCTTCTTCCTGAAGGACCTTCTTTTATATACCTTCACCCGCATTCTGCTGGGCGTGAAGTCCAAGATCCGTCTGAGCCTGCTGTTCGCCCTGGCGGCGGCCTTTCTGTCCGCGTTCCTGGACGCCCTGACCGTGACCGCGGTGGTGATCGCCGTGTGTACGGGCTTCTTCGGCATCTATCACAAGGTCGCTTCAGGCAAGACCTTCCAGCAAAAGCACGACCACGGCGACGACACCACGGTCGAGGACCTGCACCGCGAAGACTTGCGCCGCTTCCGGGCCTTCCTGCGCAGCCTGTTGATGCACGCCGCCGTGGGCACCGCCCTGGGGGGTGTTTGCACCCTGGTGGGCGAACCCCAGAATTTGTTGATCGCCACCAAGGCACAGTGGGAGTTCGGCGAGTTTTTCCTGCGCATGGCGCCGGTGAGCCTGCCGGTGCTGGCCATGGGACTGCTCACCTGCCTGTTCCTGGAATGGAGCGGCAGCTTCGGCTACGGCGAGGAGATTCCCGAAAAGGTCGAGGGCATCATGCGTCAGTACGCGCGGGAGCAGGACGACCGCCGCACCACCCGGGACAAGGTCAATCTGGTGGTGCAAGGGTTCATCGCACTGTGGCTGGTGGTGGGCCTGGCCACCCACGCGGCTTCCGTGGGGCTGGTAGGCTTGAGCGTGATCATTCTAGCCACCGCGTTCTGCGGCATTATCGAGGAACACCGCCTGGGCCAGGCCTTCGAAGAGGCGCTCCCCTTCGCCGCCCTGCTCACGGTGTTCTTCGCGGTGGTGGCGGTGATCGCCGACCAGCAGCTGTTCACTCCGGTAATCGACTATGTGCTCAGTCTTGACCGCAGCGTGCAGGGGTCCGCGTTCTACATGGCCAATGGCGTCCTTTCGGCGGTCTCGGACAACGTGTTCGTCGCCTCGGTGTACGTGGATGAGGTCGCCAAGGCCCTGGTGAACGGGGAAATCGACCGGGATACCTTCGATTTGCTGGCGGTGGCCATCAACACCGGCACCAACATCCCGTCCGTGGCGACGCCCAACGGGCAGGCGGCGTTTCTGTTCCTGCTGACTTCCGCACTGGCGCCGCTGGTGCGGCTGTCCTACGGCCGCATGGTGGTCATGGCTCTGCCGTACACCATCGTCATGACCCTGACCGGCTTGATCATGACCGCCACCCTCCTTGAGCCCGCCACCGAGTACATGTACGAGCACGGCTGGATCACCCACCATCAGCCCACGGATCTGAAACTGGACGCCGAGCCCGGCCACTAACGGCGGGGCTCGCCGCCCGCGGCGATTAGGGCTCCAATTCCTGCCACAGGGTCATCTGGCCCCGACTCTCCGCCATCGCTTCCAGCTTTTTGCGGTGGCGCTCCAGGTCCGTGTCCGAAGCCCGCACCACGGCCAGTGGCGGCCGATCCGCCGCCAGGCGGCGGATCGCTTCCGCCTGCTCGCCGCCCTGCTCTCCGGCGTCGGCGCCGCCCAGGGACAGCTTGGTTTGGCCGCCGGTCATCGCCAGATAAACGTCGGCGAGAATCTCCGAGTCGAGCAACGCCCCGTGCAATTCCCGGTGGGCGTTTTCCACGTCATAGCGGCGGCAGAGCGCGTCCAGGCTGTTTTTCTGGCCGGGGTGCAGATCCCGGGCCATTTTCAGCGTGTCCAGGATACGGCAGCGCTGCGCGACCGCCCCCCATTTTGGCCCCAGACGTCGCAATTCGTGGTCGAGGAAGCCGACGTCAAACGGCGCGTTGTGAATCACCAGTTCGGCGCCATCCACGAACGCCATGAACTCCTCGGCGATCTGCTCGAAGGTGGGTTTATCGGCGAGAAACTCCCGGGTGATGCCGTGCACCTCCAGGGCGCCTTCATCGATATCCCGCTCCGGATTGATATACAGATGCAGGTTGTTGCCGGTGAGCCGCCGGTTGCGCAATTCGACGCAGCCGATTTCGATGATCCGGTGGCCGGACAGCGGGTCCAGGCCGGTGGTTTCGGTATCCAGAACGATCTGTCTCATGCCCCGACCTCGGATTCGTCGATGCCCCGGTTGGCGAGCCGGTCGGCACGCTCGTTCTCGCTGTGGCCGCTATGCCCGCGAACCCAGTGCCACTTGACCTGGTGACGTTCGGCGGCTGCCTCCAGACGTTGCCAGAGGTCCTTGTTGACCACCGGTTTCTTGGCGGCGGTTTGCCAGTTGCGTTTTTTCCAGTTCACCAACCACTCGGTAATGCCTTTGCGGACATACTGTGAATCGGTGGTCAGATTGACTTCGCAGGGGTCCTTGAGCGCTTCCAGGGCCTGGATCGCGGCCATCAACTCCATGCGGTTATTGGTGGTGTGTGGCTCGCCGCCAAACAATTCCTTTTCCTTGTCACCGTAACGTAAAACCGCGCCCCAACCGCCGGGGCCCGGGTTACCGCGGCAGGCGCCGTCGGTAAAAATATCCACCTGCTTCAAAAGCCGTTACTCCGTATTTCGTTGTTGTCGCCAGCGCGCCACCGGCACCGACACCACTGTGGGGCGCTGTTGGCGGCTGAACCCGGCGGACGCCGGCAAAGGGCGCATCATCGCGGCACGCTTGCGGGCCACCAGCAGGTAAACGCCACCGTTGCGCCACCAGAAGCGGCGGCCGAGCCAGTCCAGCCAGCGCAACCGGGTGCGGCCCCGGTCACCAAGCGGCAGATTGTAGAACTCGCTGGCCACGCCCTCCACTTCAAAACCCAGCACGTTCAACCAGTCACTGACCCGGTAAGGGCGGAAATAGCGGCCGTTCCAGCCGGGCCGCTGCCCACGACGACGGAACCAGCGCGCCAGCCCCATGACGCTCAGGGGGTGAAACCCGACCACCGCGAGCACGCCACCCGGGGCCACGCAACGCGCCGCTTCACGCAGCACCTGGTGGGGCGCGTCGTGGAATTCCAGACAATGATGCAGCAACACCACGTCGACGCTGTTTTTGGCGATCGGCAGCGACTGCGGGCAGGCTTCCAGGGCCACCCGGCTGGTGGCTTGGCGTCCGCCTTCCACCGGCATCGGTGTCACCGAACAGCGCCACGGCAGCCGGATGTCGCGCAGCATGTCCTGGCAGCGGCCGCCACTGACCTCCACCGCGCGCTGACCGACCAGCCGCGGGGTCCATTCGGCGACGATGGCGCGTTCCGCCTCCAGCACCGCCTGACCGGCCTCGGTTTCCAGCCAACCATTGAACCGTTCCAGCATGTCCGCCGGCTGGCGGCGAAACGGTGATCTCGACAGCGGGGGTAACTGCATCGCTGACATTTCTCCCTTGGAACTGTAGGGTTACATCCAAGCATTCAAGCGAAGGGTAACACGTCATGCTGCAAGCCCCTACGGCCATCCCGGCCTTCAATGACAACTACATTTGGGCGATTCGCGAAGGCGATCAATGCGTGATCGTGGACCCGGGCGACGCCGCCCCGGTGGAGGCCTGGCTGAGCGAACAAGGCCTCACCCTGAGCGCCCTGCTGATCACCCATCACCACCCCGACCATGTCGGCGGCGTTGCCGCCCTGTGCCGGGACCGGGATATTTCGGTGTACGGCCCGGCCCGGGAAACCATCCCGGAGATGGACCACCCGCTGAGGGACGGCGACCGCGTTCGCCTGGCCACGCCGGACCTGGAGCTGGACGTGTTGGAAGTGCCCGGCCACACCTTGGGCCATATTGCGTTCTATGCCCCCCGCCAGGGCTGGCTGTTCTGCGGCGACACCCTGTTCGCCGGCGGCTGTGGCCGGCTTTTCGAAGGTACCCCGGAGCAAATGCACCACTCCCTGAGCCGGCTGGCCGGCCTGCCCGAGGACACCCAGGTGTTCTGCGCCCACGAGTACACTCTGGCCAATCTGCGCTTCGCGGCGAGCGTGTCCCCCGAGGACCCCGCGGTGACCGACCGGCTCGCCAGGGTGTCCGCCCTGCGCGAGCAGAACCGGATCACGGTGCCCTCGACCATTGGCGAGGAAAAACGCACCAACCCCTTCCTGCGCGCCGCGGAACCGCAACTGCGCCGCGCCTGCGAGGCCCGTTTCGGGGAAACGCCGGACACTCATGTGGACAGTTTCGCGGCCCTGCGCCGCTGGAAGGATTCCGCCTGAAAGGCGGCCCGAGCGGCGATTTACCCTTGCCGGGATCGCCGCCCCTGCCTAGAATCAACTTAAAATTCGAATCGTATATTATTGTTATGAATAAACTTCTTGGTTGTGCAGCCCTGGGGCTCGCGCTGATGGTCGGCGCTTGTGCCACGAAACCCGAGGTGGACGACCTGCCTCCCATGCCGCCGGCGGAGCCTTCCGTCAAAGACCCGGGGCTCGCCAACGGCATGCCGGAACCGGCCCCTGTTAAGCCCGCCACCGATCCGGAAGAAAGCGCGCCGCAGGATCTGTGGGCGCGCGTTCGCGACGGCTATGCACTGGACCTGCACCAGGACCGGGAACGGGTCCGTCTGCAGCGCAAGTGGTACGCCCGCCACCCCAGTTATTTCACCCGGGTCACGGAACGCGCGGAGCGCTACCTGCACTTTATCGTCGAGGAAGCGGAACGCCGCGACATGCCACTGGAGTTGGTGATGCTGCCGGTGGTGGAAAGCGCCTTCGACCCGTTCGCCTACTCGCACGGTCGCGCCGCCGGCCCCTGGCAGTTCATCCCGTCCACCGGCAAGTACTTTGGGCTCGACCAGACCTGGTGGTACGACGGCCGGCGCGACATCACCCTGTCCACGCGCGCCGCCCTGGACTATTTGCAGCAGCTTTCAGAACGCTTCGACGGTGACTGGCTGCTCGCCCTGGCGTCCTATAACGCCGGCGGCGGCACCGTCTCCCGCGCCCAGCGTCGCAATCGGGAAGCCGGCCGCCCAACGGACTTCTGGCACCTGGACCTGCCTCGGGAGACCACCGCCTACGTGCCCAAACTGCTGGCGGTGGCGGAAATCGTCCGCGATCCACGGCGCTATGGCGTCACCTTGCATCCGATGGCGGACCAGCCGTATTTTCAAGAAGTGGACGTGGGTGGCCAGATTGACCTCGCTCAGGCCGCCAGCCTGGCGGAGATTTCCACCGAAGAACTGTATCTGCTGAACCCGGCGTTCAACCGCTGGGCCACCGCCCCGGAAGGCCCGCACACTCTGTTGGTGCCGGTGGGCAGCGCCGACGTCTTCCGCGAGCGGGTAGCGGACCTGCCGCAGGAAGAACGCATGCGCTGGCACCGCTACACCATTCGCAGCGGTGACTCCCTGAGCCGTATCGCCAAAGCACACCGGACCACGCCGGCGGTGCTCCGCGACATCAACGATCTGTCCGGCAACACCATTATCGCCGGCCGCACCCTGTTAATCCCTGAGCCCTCCCAAGACCAGTACACACTGAGCGCCGACCAGCGGCTGGCGGACAACCAGGACCGCCAGCGCGGCAAGCGGCAACGCGTCGATCACCGGGTCGCCTCCGGGGACACGCTGTGGCAAATCGCTCGGGAGAACGATGTCAGCGTGCAGGCGCTGGCGAAATGGAACAATATGGCGCCCGGCGACAACCTGCGGGTGGGCCAGACCCTGGCGGTATGGCGCGAGGACGGCCCGGCGGCCACGGTGCGCGCCGAGGATCGCGAAGAAATGATCCGCAAGGTGCGCTACTCCGTGCGCCGTGGTGATTCACTGCACGCCATCGCCAACCGTTTTAATGTGTCAGTGAACCAGATCCGCGACTGGAATGGTCGACTGCAGAACAACCGTTATCTGCAACCCGGCGACAACCTGACGCTGTACGTGGATTTGCGCAACGCACCCTGAGACCGGTGAGGGCATAACCGCCCGCCCCGCGGGTGAACCCCACCGGCGCGGGCGGGTCAGAGTAAACGGTGCCATTTGGCGATCCCTATCGCCTGGGCTATGGTGACGCCAAAGACCCCACCAAGGAGTCCACAATAACGATGAAAGGCGCGATGCGTTGCTTAGTGTGCTGTCTGTTAATTGTCGCCGCCCTGTTTAGCGGCCCGGTGCTCGCGGAGACCCAGCACTCCCACGCCATCACAATGCACGGCGAGCCCAAATACCCCGCCGGCTTCGACCACTTCGATTACGTCCGGCCGGACGCCCCCAAAGGCGGCAGCCTCAGCCTGCATGTGGTGGGCGGTTTTGATAACTTCCAGCCCTGGCTGCCCAAGGGGCAGGCCGCCGCCGGCTCGCAAAGTCTGGTGTTCGATACCCTCACGGTGCGCAGTAGGGACGAGCCCTTTACCGAGTACGGCTTGCTCGCCGAATCCATGGAGTGGCCCGAGGACCGCGGCTGGGTGACCTTCACCCTGCGCCAGCAGGCACGCTTCGCCGACGGGCACCCGGTGCGCGCCGAGGACGTGGTGTGGAGCTTCAAGCAACTGCGCGATAAAGGCGCGCCCTTTTACGCCTACTACTACGGCGACGTGGAAAACGTGGAGGCGCTGTCCGAGCGCAAGGTCAAGTTCACCTTCAAGGCCGGCGACAACCGCGAGCTGGTGATGATCGTCGGCCAGTTGCCGGTGATGCCCAAGCATTATTGGGACGACAAGCCCTTCGACAGCACTTCTTTGGTGCCACCGCCCGGTTCCGGGCCGTATAAAGTGGACCGCTTCAAGGCCGGCAAACGGGTGGTCTACCAGCGCCGAGACGACTATTGGGGTAAGGATTTGCCGGTGAACCGTGGCCACCATAATTTTGGCCGCGTCGTGTACGAATACTATCTCGATCACACCGTGGCGCTGGAGGCGTTCAAACGGGGCGATTACGACTGGCGTTCCGAGAACAATTCCAAGTACTGGGCCACGGCCTACACCGGCGAGCCGTTCCGCGACGGCGATATCGTTACCGAGGAAGTGACGCATCAGAACCCGGCCGGTATGCAGGGCTTTATCTTCAATACCCGGCGCCCGCTGTTCCAGGACCCGGTACTGCGCGAGGCGATGACCTACGCGTTCGATTTCGAATGGTCCAACAAAAACCTGTTCTACGGCCAGTACAAACGGACCCGCAGCTACTTCCAGAATTCCGAACTGGCGGCCACCGGGCTGCCCGACGAGAACGAGCTGGCATTACTGGAGCCACTGCGCAAAGACCTGCCGCCGCGCGTTTTCACCGAGGCCTACCAGCCGCCGGTGTCGGACGGCTCCGGCCGCCCCCGCGACAACCTTCGCGAAGCACAGTCGTTATTAAAGGACGCCGGCTACCAGGTCAAAGACGGCAAGCTGCACACCCCGGACGGCGATCCGGTGAGTTTCGAATTCCTGCTCTACCAGCCCGCTTTCGAGCGCATCGTGCTGCCCTATGCGCGCAATCTGAAAACCCTGGGCATCGAGGCGGATGTGGTGCGCGTGGATCAGTCGCAGTACGTACAGCGAGTGCGCAATTTCAATTTCGATATGATGGTTGGCGGCTGGGGGCAGTCGCCCTCCCCTGGCAACGAGCAACGCGGCTACTGGGGCGCCACCGCCGCCGAACGCGAAAGCAGCCAGAATTACGCCGGGGTCAGCAACCCGGCCATCGACGAACTGGTCAGTAAAGTGATCGCCGCCAACACGCGGGAGCAATTGGTCACGCGCACCCGTGCCCTCGACCGCGCGCTGCAGTGGGGCTTTTACGTGGTGCCCAACTGGTATCTGGATTATCACCGCTTCGCCTACCAGTCACGGCTCGCCCACCCGCCCTTGCCGCCGTATGTCGGTTTCGACGGCGCCACCGAACTCTGGTGGGATAAAAGCGCGCAATAATGCTGATCTATATTCTCAAACGGCTGTTGCTGATCGTGCCGACGCTGTTGGGCATCCTGCTGCTTAACTTCGTGATCGTGCAGGCGGCTCCGGGCGGGCCGGTGGAAAAAGCCATCGCCCAACTCCAGGGCATCGGCGGGGGCGGCGCCGGCGGCGGTTTCGCCGGCACCACCCAGGACCTGGTCAACAGTGGCGGCGGCGACTACCGCGGCTCCCGCGGGATGCCGCCGGAGCTGTTGGCGCGCATCGAGAAACTCTACGGTTTCGACAAACCGGCGCCGGAACGTTTCTGGCTGATGGTCAAGCGCTACCTGACCTTCGACTTCGGAGAATCCTATTATCGGGACCAGCCGGTCAGCACGCTGATCGCGGAACGCCTGCCGGTGTCGATTTCCCTGGGCCTGTGGAGCACGCTGATCACCTACCTGGTGGCGGTGCCGCTGGGCATCAAGAAGGCAGTGCGCGACGGCAGCCGTTTCGATGTGTGGAGCAGCACCGCGATCATCGTTGGCTATGCGATTCCCAGCTTTCTGATCGCCATTCTGCTGGTGGTGCTGTTCGCCGGCGGCTCCTATTGGGAGTGGTTTCCGCTACGCGGCCTGACCTCGGATAATTTCGATCAGTTGCCCTGGTGGCGCCAGGCGTTGGACTACCTGCACCACATCACCCTGCCCACCCTGGCCATCGTGATCGGCAACTTCGCCACCCTGACCATGCTCACCAAGAATTCCTTTATTGACGAGATCGGCAAGCAATACGTGCAAACCGCCCGCGCCAAGGGGCTGGATGAAAACGGCGTGCTCTATGGCCATGTGTTCCGCAACGCCATGCTGATCATCATCGCCGGGTTTCCGGCCGCTTTCGTGGGCATGTTCTTCACCGGTGTGCTGCTGATCGAGTATATTTTTTCGCTGGACGGGCTGGGGCTTCTTGGCTTCGAGTCGGTGATCAATCGGGATTACCCGGTGGTGTTCGGCACCCTGTTCATCTTCACGCTGATCGGCATGCTGCTGAAGCTGATTTCGGACCTCACCTATATGTGGGTGGACCCGCGCATCGACTTTGAGCGGAGGGCACGCTGATGGGCAGTGGCAACCCGATCTGGCGGCGCCAGTGGCGCGCTTTCCGCCGTAACCGTCGTGGCTTCTGGTCGTTGGGCCTGTTCCTGGTGCTGTTCACCCTCAGTCTGGGGGCGGAGTTCGTCGCCAACGACAAACCGGTGATGGTGCACTACCAGGGCGACCTGTACTTCCCGGTGTTCAAGACCTATTCGGAAACCACCTTCGGTGGGCTGTTCGAAACCGAAGCCAACTACCGCGACCCCTATGTGGCGGAGTTGATCGAGGAAGACGGCTGGATGCTGTGGCCGCCGATCCGCTACAGCCACGACACCATCAACTACGAACTCACCGTGCCGGCGCCGGCACCGCCCTCGGCGGAAAACTGGCTGGGCACCGACGACCAGGGCCGGGACGTGCTGGCACGCCTGATTTACGGCTTTCGTCTGTCGGTGCTGTTCGGTCTGATCCTGACCGTCACGTCCAGTTTGATCGGCATCGCGGTGGGCGCGGTGCAGGGTTACTACGGCGGCTGGCTGGATCTGGGCGGCCAGCGCTTCGTGGAGATCTGGTCGAGCATGCCGATTCTCTATTTGATCATCGTGATCTCCAGTTTCGTGGTGCCCGGGTTCTGGACCCTGCTGGCGATCATGTTGCTGTTCTCGTGGATGACGCTGGTGGATCTGGTGCGCGCCGAGTTCCTGCGCTGCCGCAATCTGGAGTACGTGCGCGCCGCCCAGGCCATGGGCGTGCGCACCCCGGTGATTTTGTTCCGGCACATGCTGCCCAACGCCATGGTGGCCACCCTCACCTATCTGCCGTTCGTGCTCAACGCGTCGGTGATCCTGCTCACCTCCCTGGATTTTATCGGCTTCGGCCTGCCGCCGGGCTCGCCGTCGCTGGGGGAACTGCTGGGCCAGGGCAAGGCCAACCTGCACGCCCCCTGGCTGGGTTTGAGCGCCTTCGTCACCCTGGCGGTGATGCTCTCACTGCTGGTGTTCGCCGGCGAGGCGGTACGCGATGCCTTTGATCCGAGGAAATACAATGACGCCGCAGCCTAGACACCTGCTACGCCTGGAGGACCTGAGCGTCTGGTTCGACGATCCGACACGGCCCGCGGTGGACCGGGTGAGCCTGAGCGTGGACGCCGGCCGCACCCTGGCGCTGGTGGGCGAATCCGGTTCCGGCAAATCGCTCACCGCCATGTCGGTCCTGGATCTGCTCCCGGACGGTGCCGGACGCCGCGCCGCCGCCATCGAGCTGGACGGTGACAATGTGCTCGACTGGCCCGCGAAGCGTCGCCGGGAACTGCGCGGTGGACGCATCGGCACCATCTTTCAGGAGCCGCTGACCGCGCTCAACCCGTTGCACCGGGTGGAACGACAAATCGGCGAGGCGATGCGCCTTCACCAGGGCCTGGGGCGCGCCGCCATCCGGCAGCGCTGCCTAAACCTGCTTGAGCAGGTCGAGCTGCCGGCCAGCGACGATATGCTCAAGCGGTACCCGCACCAGCTCAGCGGCGGTCAGCGACAGCGGGTGATGATCGCCATGGCACTGGCCAACGACCCGGCCCTGCTGATCGCCGACGAACCCACCACGGCTCTGGACGTGACCATCCAGGAGACCATCCTGGATCTGCTCCGGCGCCTGCAGCGCGAGCGCAATCTGGGCATTCTGCTGATCAGCCACGATCTGGGCCTGGTGGCCCGCTACGCCGACGACGTGGCGGTGATGCACCAGGGGCGCATCGTCGAAACCGGCGCCACCGCCCGGGTGCTGGAACAGCCCGAGCACGACTACACCCGCCACCTGCTGGCCGCCGAACCCGCCGGGCACCCGCAGCCGCTGGCCGCCGAGGCCCCGACGCTGCTCGACGCGCAAGGCCTGTCGGTGCATTTCAAAGGGCCGCGCCGGGGCTGGTTCGGGCGCGCCGCGCCGCTGGCGGCGGTGGACGATCTCTCTCTGACCCTACGCCGGGGCGAAACCCTGGGCGTGGTGGGCGAATCCGGCTCCGGCAAATCCACCCTGGCGCTGGCGCTGCTGCGGCTGATCCCCGCCGCCGGCACGGTGATGTTGCTGGACCAGCCGCTGGACCGTCTCAGCGGCGCCGCGCTGCGCCCCTGGCGCCGGCATATGCAGGTGGTGTTCCAGGACCCGTTCGGCAGCCTTAATCCGCGCCTGAGCGTGGGCCGGGCCGTGGACGAGGGCCTGCGCGTCCACCACAAGGCGCTGGACGCCAACCAACGCGCCGAGCGGACCCGCGCCCTGCTGGAGGAAGTGGGGCTGCCGGCGGACGCCGCCGAGCGCTATCCGCACGAATTCTCCGGCGGCCAGCGCCAGCGCATCGCCATCGCTCGGGCGTTGATCGTGGAACCGGATCTGTTGATTCTCGACGAGCCCACCTCGGCGCTCGACCGCAGCGTGCAAGCCCAGGTGCTGGACCTGCTCAAAACGCTGCAGGCCCGCCACGGCCTCAGCTATCTGTTCATCAGCCACGATCTCAAGGTGGTGCGCGCGATCAGCCACCGGCTGCTGGTGATGCGCCACGGCCAGGTGGTGGAGCACGGCGACACCGAGCGGGTGTTCCGCGAGCCCCAACAGGGCTACACGCGCCGCCTGATCGACGCCGCCTACAACCGCACCGTCACCGCCGGTGGCGGCGAGAAACAAGCGGTTGCACATTGAGCCAGGGGGCGCCTTTCACCCCTTTGCCATTTCCCTATACTAGGGCAAAACCGAACCGTCGAATCGAGGACATATCATGGGTTTTCTCGCAGGTAAGCGATTTCTGATTGTCGGCGTCGCCAGCGACCGGTCGATCGCCACCGGTATCGCCGAAGCCATGCACCGCGAAGGTGCCGAGCTGGCCTTTACCTACCAGAACGACAAACTGAAAAGCCGGGTGCTCAAGGCCGCCGAGCGTTACGGCAGCAACGAAGCCCTGTGCTTTCCCTGCGACGTGGCCTCCGATGAACAGATCGAGCAGGTGTTCGAAGGGCTCGGCAAGCAGTGGGACGGCCTCGACGGCGTGGTCCACGCGGTGGGTTTCGCGCCCGGCAACGAGCTGGACGGCAATTTCGCCGACGTGGCCACTCGCGAAGGCTTCCGTATCGCCCACGAGATTTCCTCCTACAGCTTCGTGGCGCTGGCGCAGGCGGCCCGCCCGCTGATGAAGGGCCGCAACGGCGCGCTGCTGACCCTCACCTACCACGCCTCCCGGCAAACCGTGCCCAACTACAACGTGATGGGCCTGGCCAAGGCGAGCCTGGAAGCGTCGGTGCGTTATCTGGCGTCCAGCCTGGGCCCGGAAGGCACCCGCGTGAACGGCATTTCCGCCGGGCCGATTCGCACCCTGGCGGCGTCGGGCATCAAGAAGTTCCGCAGCATGCTGGACTACAACGCCGCCAAGGCGCCGCTGCGCCGCAACGTAACCATCGAGGAAGTGGGCAACACCGCCGCTTTCCTGTGCTCGGACCTGGCCTCCGGCATCAGCTCCGAGATCACCTACGTGGACGGCGGCGCCGCCACCGTGTCCATGCCGTTCGAGGAGCCGGGCGAAGAGAGCTGATCTCCTCTCTTGGCAAAGCCCATAAAAAAACCGCCGAAATGGCGGTTTTTTTTGTTTATCACCCGTTAGCAGGAAAGCCAGTGTCATAACTCCGTAGCCCGGTTCGGTCTCGGTGCTCGGTGTCCAGGACCCGCCGTGAATACGTCCCTGTAGGCTTGCCGCAGCGGCGGACCGGTTCGGCTCCCTGCCTCACACAGTCCTGGACACCGAGCACCGAGACCGAACCTCCCGTGGGAGCGGGCCCTGCCCGCGAAAGGGTGGCTCTAGCCACCCGGCAGGATTCCAGAGACGCTATTGGTGCTACCGTTGGAAATGTCTCTGCGATCCTGCGGGGCAACCTTTGCCGGGAGCTTCGCTCCCTTTCGCGGGCGAGGCCCGCTCCCACAAACTCCACCTTCATCGAAAGGTTCGGCGCCAGCTATGACCCGCGTCCCATACTGGAGGGAACCATCCGGCTAACGCCAAACCCCATAAAAAAACCCGCCGGGGTGGCGGGTTTTTCGGGGCAGCAGGCAAACCGCTTAGAGCGGCGGGGCCGCCGGGCCGGGCTGGGGCTGCTGTTCGCGGGGCTGGCTGAGCCGCTCCGGATGCAGTTCCACGTCCAGGCTGTCGCGCAGGAACGCCATCACCTGGCGGAAGCCGCGTTCGCCTTCCACGCGCGCCAGTTCTTGCAGGGCCTGGCGCTGCTGTTCCGGCTCAAGGGCCTCGACGGAGCCGTCTTCCACGGCGGTCAGCTGAAACGCCACCAGATCGCCGTTGCGCAGGCTGGTGAAACGGATCGGGCTGCTTTCCCCTTCGGCGGGCCGCGGCGTGGCGAACACCGAGTCCACCACGGCCATGGCCGGCTCGGAAGCGCCGCGCTGCAGATCGGTCTCTTCCTCCACCTGGCTGTTAAGCTGTTCCGCCACGGCGTCCAGGTCGGCGCCCTCTTCCACCGCCTGACGCGCCTGCTGAGCCAGCTCCTGGGCGCGGGCACGCGCCTTGCGCAGACGCAGTTGGGCGCGGATATCCGCGCTCACTTCCGCCAGGGGCAGTGGTTCCGCGTCCTTCACCTCTTCCAGGCGCAGGGCCAGGAAGCGGCCCGGGGCCACTTCCAACAGGTCACTGTTGCGGCCCTCTTCACGGACACTGTCACTGTTGAGCGCTTCACGGGCACGAGCGTTGTTAAGCGCCGCCGGCAGGTCCTGCATGGAGACCCAGTCCGTGGTCTGCAATTCCAGGCCCAGTTGCTCGGCGGGCACTTGCAGATCACTGTGCTCGTAGACCAGTTCTTCCAGCGTCACCAGGTCTTCGGCGAGCAGGGAGTCAGATTGCGCGTTCTGCAGGTCGGCGACGATCTGGTCCCGCATCTGTTGCTGCGACGGCATCTCGGCACGCTCTTCCTCAATCACTTTGAGCAGGTGCACGCCGGCCTCGGAAATCACCGGCTCGGAGACGTCGCCCACGGTCATATCGGCCAGCGCCTGATCCAGGGAGTCCGGCAATGAACCCTGTCCGACGACACCCAGGTTACCACCACTGCGGGCGGTGGCGGCGTCGTCGGAATATTCCTGCGCCACCTCGGCAAAGCTGCTGCCTTGCTGCAGGGCCTGACGCGCTTGCCGGGCCCGCTCTACCGCGGCGTTCTCGTCACGCTCGTCGTTCACGGCGATCAGTACATGGGCCACTTGCCGGCGGGTCGCGGCGCTGTCACGCATTTGTTTGCGTGCTTCGTACTCCGCGCGGATCTGCTCGTCGGAAACGTCCACCTGATTCCGGTAACGCTCCGGATTGAGTTCGACGTAACGCACGCGCAATTGCTCCGGGCGCATAAACTCAGAGGTATTCTGGTCGTAGAAATCCGCGACGTCCTGATCGGATACCTCGGTATCGCCGCGCAAACTGTCGACGCTCAGGCGCACATAGCGAATATCGCGGCGCTGCTCGCCGAGGCGACGCTGCTCGGCAAGCTCGCCCTCAAGGGCGAAGTCGGTGGCGGCGAACGCGTTGCGGTACTGCTGGCTGATGCGCTCCTGGCGCATCGATTCCAGATAACCCTGCGGGGTCATGCCTTGGGCACGCACCATTCGTTCGAACTGGGTGTCGGAAAAACGGCCGCTCTCGTAGAACATGTCGTTATTGCGGATCAGCCCGGCCGCCTGGCCGTCACTGAAAGCCATGTCCGCGTTGTAGGCGGCGGCGATCATCAATTGCTCGTTGACGATTCCCTGCAGCACCATCTCAGGGCGAATAAACGAATCGAGCATTGATTCATTAATATCCGGGCTCTGCTGGCGCAGCATCTGACGCAGCTGCTGAGTGCGCGAACTGACGTACCCGCGACTGATTTTGTTGCCTTCCACTTCGGCAACAGCGCTGTCACTACCCCCTCCGGTGAAATACCCGTAAAACCCGGAAATGATGAAGGGAAGAATGATCGCGGCGAGCAGAACCTTGCCCACGGGTCCGCGGACAAATCGTCTGAACTCCTGCATGGTTTACTCCAAGGAATCTCTAATCTTTTTATAGGGTGCCGGAAAGCAAAAAAGCGCACCCAATACGGATACGCTTATGCGCTGGCGGAGCGGACGGGACTCGAACCCGCGACCCCCGGCGTGACAGGCCGGTATTCTAACCAGCTGAACTACCGCTCCTGAAGCCAGATCAGTTCACGGCGTCTTTCAACGCCTTGCCCGCCTTGAAGCCCGGTACGTTGGCAGCAGCGATCTTGATCGTTTCGCCAGTCTGCGGGTTACGGCCTTCGCGTGCGGCGCGCTGCTTCACGGAAAAAGTACCGAAGCCCACCAGAGAAACACTGTCGCCTTTCTTCAGGGCGCCAGTCACGGCATCCAGAGTGGCGTCCAGCGCGCGACCCGCATCGGCCTTGGAGATATCGGAAGCCGCGGCGATGGCGTCAATCAGTTCGGATTTATTCACAAAATTCCCCTTTTCTATTTCCCGGTTTTATGGTCGAGGCGCGATGCACTCTCCGTATGACGAAGCCGCCTTTATACCAATGGGCCTAGGGGGCGTCAAGGAAGGATAAGCGCATTCACACCAGCTTTGATAAAAGTAAAAAACCTTTTTGATCAATCATTTAAAGGCGAACAACAAAGTCGCGGAACAGCTCTTGGGACGGCCCGAGGCCCATTTGGTTCAATGGGTGCTGGGCCGTTCCGAACCTTTCTGCGCTTTTTCTTCGGCCAGAGCGAGGTCTTCTTCCACTTCCGCCTCGCTCAGTGGTGTAGGAGTGTGCGTCAACGCCAACTCCAACACCTGGTCGATCCATTTTACCGGCCGGATATCCAGAGCCTCTTTGATCTTGTCCGGAATTTCCTTGAGGTCCCGCTCATTTTCCTGCGGGATCAGCACGGTTTTAATGCCGCCACGATGGGCGGCGAGTAATTTTTCCTTGAGCCCGCCGATGGAAAGCACTTGACCACGCAGCGTGATTTCCCCGGTCATCGCCACATCCGCGCGCACCGGAATACCCGTCAATACCGATACCATCGCGGTGCACATGCCCACGCCGGCACTGGGTCCGTCCTTGGGGGTGGCGCCCTCGGGCACATGGATGTGGACGTCGTTGCGTTCCAGTTGCCGGCGGCGGATGCCCAGGTTTCCAGAGCGGCTTTTTACTACCGTCCAGGCCGCTTGGATGGACTCTTGCATGACATCACCGAGCGAGCCGGTGGTGGTCACGCGGCCCTTGCCGGGGGTGGATACGCCTTCGATGGTGAGCAGTTCGCCGCCCACCGACGTCCACGCCAGGCCGGTGACCTGGCCGATCTGGTCCTGTTCTTCGGCGCGACCGTAATCGTACTTGCGCACACCCAGATAATGATCAATGTTTTCCGGGGTCAGCGTAACGGTGTGGTTCTCTTTCGCCAGCAGGTTTTCCTTCACCACTTTGCGACAGATCTTGCTGATTTCCCGCTCCAGGCCACGCACCCCGGATTCCCGGGTGTAATGGCGAACGATAAACTGCAGCGCCTTGTCATCCAGCACCAGTTCGTCCTCGCGCAGACCGTTGGATTTGATCTGTTTGGGAATCAGGTATTGGGCGGCGATGTTGATCTTCTCGTCCTCGGTATAACCGGGCAGACGAATCACTTCCATGCGGTCCAGCAGCGGCGCCGGAATGTTCATGGAGTTGGACGTGCAGATAAACAGGGTTTCGGACAGGTTGTAATCCACTTCCAGGTAATGGTCACTGAAGGTGTGGTTCTGTTCCGGATCCAGGACTTCCAGCAGCGCCGACGCCGGATCGCCACGCATGTCCATGCCCATTTTGTCTACTTCATCAAGCAGAAACAGCGGGTTACGGACGGCCACCTTGGACAGTTTCTGAATCACCTTGCCCGGCAACGAGCCGATGTAGGTCCGTCTGTGGCCGCGAATCTCGGCCTCATCGCGCACGCCGCCCAGCGCCATGCGCACGAACTTACGGTTGGTGGCGCGCGCCACCGACTGCCCCAGGGAGGTCTTGCCCACCCCGGGCGGGCCCACCAGACACAGCACCGGGCCTTTCACTTTGCCGACCCGGCTTTGCACGGCGAGAAATTCCAGAATACGCTCTTTCACTTCTTCCAGGCCGTAATGATCCTGGTCGAGGATTTCCTTGGCGTGGGCCAGATCGTGACGCACCCGGCTGCGCTTTTTCCACGGCACCGAGGTCATCCAATCCAGATAACTGCGCACCACCGTCGCCTCGGCGGACATCGGCGACATCATGCGCAGCTTGTTCAGTTCGTTCTTGGACTTTTCCTTGGCGTCCTTGGGCATGCCGGAGTTGTCGATCTTCTTTTCCAGATCCTCCAACTCGTTGCCACTGTCGTCCAGGTCGCCGAGTTCTTTCTGAATCGCCTTCATCTGCTCATTCAGATAGTACTCGCGCTGGCTCTTCTCCATCTGCTTCTTAACCCGGCCACGGATGCGCTTTTCCACTTTCAGCACATCCATGTCGGATTCCATCAGCGCCACCAGATGCTCGACACGCTCGCGCACGTCGACCATTTCCAGGACGTCCTGCTTCTCTTCGAGTTTCAGTTGCAGATGGGCGGAGATAGTGTCGGCCAGGCGGCTGACCTCGTCGATCGAGGACACCGAATTCATGATCTCCGGCGCCACTTTCTTGGACAGCTTGACGTATTCCTCGAACTTAGCCAGCAAGGAGCGCGCCAGGGCCTCCTGCTCGCTTTCCGAGGGCATCTGGTTGTCCAGCTCGCGGACATCGGCGGCACCGCCCTCTTCGCCGAAGCGGGCCTTACTGATATGACCGCGGGCGCCGCCCTCGACCAGCACTTTGACGGTGCCGTCGGGGAGCTTAAGCATTTGCAGAATGGTGGACACGGTGCCCACCCGGTAAATATCACTTTCCGCGGGATCGTCATCGGACGCGTTGCGCTGCGCCACCAGCATGATCTGCTTGTCGCTGGCCATGGCGGCTTCCAGGGCCGCAATGGACTTTTCCCGACCGACGAACAGCGGGATCACCATATGCGGGTAGACCACCACGTCACGCAGTGGCAGCAACGGAATATCTTTCAGCACGTATCGCCCCTTTGTTGGTTTACGACCCTCAACCGGTCGCGCGGATCAATCCGGCGCGACCCTGGACGTTTGCTCGCTGTTTTCGTAAATCAGAAGCGGTTCGGACTCACCATCAATGGTGGCACTGTCAATCACCACCTTGGCGACGCCATCCAGCGACGGCACCTGATACATGGTGTCCAGCAGCACCGCCTCGAGGATCGAACGCAGACCCCGGGCGCCGGATTTGCGCTCCATGGCCTTGCGCGCCACCGCTCTCAGGGCGTCATCACGGAAGTCGAGTTCCACGCCTTCCATTTCGAACAGTCTGACGTACTGTTTGGTCAGGGCGTTGCGCGGCTCGGTAAGAATCTGTACCAGCGCCTCCTCGGAGAGTTCCTCCAGGGTGGCGATCACCGGCAAGCGGCCGATGAACTCGGGGATCAGACCGTATTTGACCAGATCCTCCGGCTCCACGCCGGCCAGGGTCTCGCCCATGGACAGCACGGTGTCCTTGCTCTTCACCTCGGCGGAGAAGCCGATGCCGCCTTTATCCGAACGGTCACGGATAACCTTGTCCAGGCCGGCGAACGCGCCGCCACAGATGAACAGGATGTTGGACGTGTCGACCTGCAGGAACTCCTGCTGCGGATGCTTACGGCCGCCCTGCGGCGGCACCGAGGCCACGGTGCCCTCAATCAGCTTGAGCAGAGCCTGCTGAACGCCTTCGCCGCTCACATCGCGGGTGATCGACGGGTTGTCCGACTTGCGGGAAATTTTGTCAATTTCGTCGATGTAAACGATGCCGCGCTGGGCCTTGTCCACGTCGTAGTCACACTTCTGCAACAGCTTCTGGATTATGTTTTCCACATCCTCGCCCACGTAGCCCGCTTCGGTGAGCGTGGTCGCGTCGGCGATTGTGAACGGCACATTGAGCAGCCGCGCCAGCGTTTCCGCGAGCAGCGTTTTACCACTGCCGGTGGGGCCGATAAGCAAGATATTGCTCTTGCCCAGCTCCACTTCCTCGCGGCTGCGGCCTTGGCTGCCCAGGCGCTTGTAGTGGTTGTAAACGGCCACGGAAAGCACCCGTTTGGCACGCTCCTGGCCGATCACGTAATCATCCAGCGTGGTCTTGATTTCCTGGGGCTTGGGCAGACGCTCGTCGCCGCTGTCACCGGTCTCTTCCTGGACCTCTTCGCGGATAATGTCGTTACAGAGATCCACACACTCGTCGCAGATAAAGACCGACGGGCCCGCGATCAGTTTGCGAACTTCGTGCTGGCTCTTGCCGCAGAACGAGCAGTACAGCAATTTGCCGTCGTCGCCCTTTCCGGTGTTATCGGTCATCGAATCGCCTCTGAACCTGGTAGTCACTTTGAAGATGCAGGGAGAGCGCGGCTTTTTCAAGCCCGCTCAGGCCCCGGCGACCGCCATTCGGCCGCTTTCATACGCCGTTCCGGCGGGCTCAGCGACGGCTGAGCACCTCGTCCACCAGACCGTATTCCTTGGCCTGGGTGGCGTCCATGAAGTTATCGCGATCGGTGTCGCGCTCCACCACTTCCAGCGGTTGGCCGGTGTGGTGGGACAGCATGCGGTTGAGATCCTCTTTGATCTTGAGAATCTCGCGGGCATGAATCTCGATGTCGGAAGCCTGACCCTGGAAGCCGCCCAGCGGCTGGTGGATCATCACCCGGGCGTTGGGCAGCGCGTAACGCTTGCCCTTCTCGCCAGCCGCGAGCAGGAAGGCGCCCATGCTGGCCGCCTGGCCGATGCACATTGTCGACACCGCAGGCTTCACGAACTGCATGGTGTCATAAATCGACATCCCGGCGGTCACCGAACCGCCCGGACTGTTGATGTACAGATTGATGTCCTTGTCCGGGTTCTCGGATTCCAGGAACAACATCTGGGCGACAATCAGGTTGGCCATATAATCTTCCACCTGGCCGACCATGAAAATCACCCGCTCTTTCAGCAGACGGGAGTAAATGTCGAAGGAACGCTCGCCCCGTGACGTCTGTTCGATTACCACGGGTACCAGACCTACATTGGTCGGGTCTTGCATCAACGTCTTCATCTCCGGCGTAACGGAGGTGATCCGGCTCAGGTCTATCATCTAGCGCTTCCTTTATCTGCGTGTCCCGCTCCGGCGTGTCCGCAACCTGCGGTTCCGGCGCCGCGGCCTGAGAACGGGTATTGGGGCGAACCGGCCCGGTTACAAGGTGTTCGCCCGATAGCGGTCACCTGATAGTAAGGTGGCCCCCGTGGGGCGTCTATAAAGGCAGGGCAATATGGCGTTCAACTGCGCAAAAGTTGCACAAAAGCGGCCTTCTAGAACAAAAAAACCTCCGAAATACCGTTTTCCGGTACGTCGGAGGTTTTTCACCCGGACCCCGTCGTGGGTCCGGATCACCGCCGGGTCTAGCGATCAGCCCTGCTGGTCGCGCGGCTTCACCGCGTCCTGGTAGGCCATGCTCTTCTCTTCCACCTTGGCGGATTCCAGCACGAAGTCCACCACCTGGTCTTCCAGCACCGCGCCTTCGATCTGCTGCAGTTGCTGCGGGTTACTGTACACCCAGTTAACCAGTTCTTCGGGTTGCTCGTACTGGGACGCGATCTCTTCCACCCGCGCTTTGACGCGATCCGCGTCCGGCTTGATTTCGTGCTTCTCGAGAATCGCACGCACCACCAGGCCGAGCCGCGCGGAGCGTTGCGCCTGCTCGCGGAACAGCTCTTCAGGGAGCATCGACGCGTCGAACTGCTGGCCGCCACCGAACTGCTGCATCATCTGCTGACGCATACGGTCGATTTCCTGCTTCACCAGCGCTTCCGGCAGGTCGAACTCGTGGGCCTGGGCGAGACCGTCCATGACCTGTTCCTTCACCTTGCCAGACACCGAGGTCTTCAGCTCGCGCTCCATGTTCTTGCGCACTTCCGCCTTGAACTGCTCCAGGTCGCCGTCCTCGACGCCAAACGCCTTCATGAACTCGGCGTCCACTTCCGGCAGTTGCTTGGCTTCGACACCGTTGACCTTGATCTGGAACACCACCGCCTGGCCTTTCAGTTCCTCGGACTGGTAGTCCTCCGGGAAGGTCACGTCGATGTCTTTCTCTTCACCGGGCTTCATGCCGACGATGCCGTCCTCGAAGCCGGGGATCATCTGACCGGAGCCCAGCTCCAGGTTCTGGCCTTCGGCGCTGCCGCCTTCGAAGGCTTCGCCGTCCTTCAGGCCTTTGAAGTCGAGGTTAACGCGGTCACCGGTCTGCGCGGCGCGCTCCACGGTTTCGTAGTCGGAGCGCTGCTCGCGCAGCGTCTCGATCATCTGCTCCACGTCGGCGTCGCTGATCTCGGCCACCGGCTTTTCCACTTGCACGCTGTCCAGCGGCGCCAGTTCCACGTCCGGGTACACCTCGAAGGTGGCGACGAACTCCAGGTCCGCGCCCGCCTCGTTCTTGGTGGCCTCGAAACCGGGCATGCCGGCCGGCTGCAGGGATTCCTGCTCAACCGCCTCAATGAAGGACTCGCGCATCACATCGGCGAGGACCTCGTTACGCACCGCATCACCGAAGCGACGTTTCACTTCCCGCATCGGCACCTTGCCGGGGCGGAAGCCGTTCAGGCGGACGCTTTTCTGGGCCTCGCGCAGCTTGGTGTCGACCGCCGAATCCACTTTTTCCGCGGGCACGCCCACGGTCAAACGCCGTTCCAGACCTGATGTCGTTTCTACGGAAACCTGCATAACATCCTCTTTATAAAGACTTTTAGGCCCACGGCCGACCTTGCCGGCCCGGACCGCATACTTTGAAGGGCGGCAATTATAGTCAATGCCCGCCGCCATGAACACCGATACAAGCCCTTGTGGGAGCGGGCCCCGCCCGCGAAAGGGTGGCTTTGCCACCCGGCGGGATACCAGAAAGGTTATTGGCGTGCCGCTTTCCAGGCCTCTGGAATCCTGCGGGGCAACCTTTGCCGGGAGCTTCGCTCCCTTTCGCGGGCGGGGCCCGCTCGCACAGACAAAAAAGCCCCCGGAGGTTATCCCCGAGGGCTTCAATGTTGGGGTGGCTGATGGGATTTGAACCCACGACCACCGGAGTCACAATCCGGGGCTCTACCAACTGAGCTACAGCCACCAGCAAAACTGGTTTGGTGCTTTGATTGCCTGTCGGCGCGCTTTGGCGCGCCTGGCAGGGCTCGAACCTGCGACCTACGGCTTAGAAGGCCGTTGCTCTATCCAATTGAGCTACAGGCGCTTACCGATAAAACGTCTTCGCTTGACTGGTCGGGGTGGAGGGATTCGAACCCCCGACATCCTGCTCCCAAAGCAGGCGCGCTACCAGGCTGCGCTACACCCCGTCGAGCAGGTCGAGCGAGGCGGCATAATACTCGCCGCCCCCGGGAGCGTCAACGCCGCAGGCCCGGCCGTGGAACCGTTCGCTGGAATATTCGCCAAAGGCGTTGGACGCCGGACGCCTGACGCTGGACGCTAAACCCGGTGCGGAGAGGTATGGCGTGTTTCCTGGCCGACCAGGGTGGGGTCGGCACCGCAGAAAACACCGCAACGACCTCCGTGCAGGGTTTTAGCGTCCGGCGTCAGGCGTCCAGCGTCCGGCGGCGTCCAGCGACGCCCCCTTTGCCCCACCGCGGTCGGCGTGCGAAAATCCGCGCTCCCCGATTCCCGACCAAGAGACACTCAATGAGCGCGCAGATTCTGGATGGCAAGGCACTGGCCCAGCATTTCGAAGAGGAAATGCGCCGTCGCGTGGACGCTCTCAAGGCGAAAGCCGACGGGCGCACCCCTATTCTCGCCACGCTGCTGGTGGGCGCCGACCCGGCCTCCGCCACCTACGTCAAGATGAAGGGCAACGCGTGTCGCCGGGTGGGCATGGACTCCCGGGCGATCGAATTGCCCGAGGACACCACCACCGAGCAGTTGCTCGCGCAAATCGAAGAGCTGAACAACAATCCGGATGTGCACGGCATTCTGCTGCAGCACCCGGTGCCGGAACAGATCGACGAGCGCCGCTGTTTCGACGCCATCCGCCTGGAGAAGGACGTGGACGGCGTTACCTGTCTGGGCTTCGGCCGCATGGCCATGGGCGAGCCGGCCTACGGCTGCGCCACGCCCAAGGGCATCATGCGTATCCTCGAGCACTACCAGATTCCGCTGGAAGGCAAACACGCCGTGGTGGTGGGACGCAGCGCGATTCTCGGCAAACCCATGGCGCTGATGCTGCTGGGCGCCAACGCCACCGTCACCATCTGCCACAGCCGCACCCAAAACCTGCCGGAGCTGGTCAAGCAGGCGGACATCGTGGTCGGCGCCGTGGGCCGCCCGGAATTCATCAAGGCGGGCTGGATCAAGGACGGCGCCGTGGTGGTGGACGCCGGCTTCCACCCGGAGAAATGCGGCGACATCGAGCTGGCGCCGCTCACCGAGCGGGTCGCCGCCTACACGCCGGTACCCGGCGGCGTGGGTCCGATGACCATCAACAGTCTGATCTTCCAGACCCTGGAAGCGGGCGAGAAGGCGTTAGGAGGCGCCTGACGGACGCCTGACGCTTTGTCGGCTTTCGCTTCGCTCAAGTCGACCTACCGGTAAGGCCAGCCAGGAAACACATCATACCTCTCCGCACCGGGTTGTAGCGTCAGGCGTCAGGCGTCAGGCGTCAGGCGTCAGGCGTCAGGCGTCAGGCGTCAGGCGTCAGGCGTCAGGCGTCAGGCGTCCAGCGCCCAGCACCTAACGCCCCTCCAGCACCTTCACGCTGGCGGTCATGCCCGCCGCCAGCGTCAGCGACTCCGGCGCCGCCTCCAACTCGATCTGCACCGGAATACGCTGGGCCAGCCGCACCCATTCAAACGTCGGTGCCACCTCCGCCAGACCCTGATCGCCACCGGCCACCGCATTGCGGTTACCGATACCCCGAGCGATGCCGGCCACGCGCCCCTCCAGCGCCCGATCGACACCCAGCAACCGCACCTTCGCCGGGTCGCCGACCCGGATCCGGTGCACCTGCGTTTCCCGGAAATACGCCTCCACCCAGAACGAGTCCGAGTCCACCAGGGTCAGCACCGGCTCGCCGGCGCGCGCGTAATCGCCGGCGTGGGCCAGCAGATGGGTGACGTGGCCGCCAGCGGGCGCGGTTACCCGGGTGCGCGCCAGGTCCAGCTCGGCTTTTTGCAGGGCCGCCTGGGCGGCCTGTAGATCGGCCCGCGCCACGTCCGCGAGGCTGGTGGCCTGCTCGCGCTCCTCGGCGGATACCGCCTGCCCCAGGCGAGTACGGCGGGCGGCTTCGTCGCCGCGCAATTTGGACTCCAGGCGGCGATGCTCCAGTTCCGCCCGCGCCTGGAACAGGGCCAGCCGGTAGCGCTCCGGGTCCACCACGAACAGCGGGTCGCCCTGCTCTACCCGCCCATTGTTGCTGACGTTCAGCTCGGTGATCGGCCCGGACACGTCCGGCGCCACCTGAATCACCGCCGCCCGGACGCGGGCGTCCCGAGTCCACAGGGTGTGCATATACTGATGCCACAGAAACCACACCGCCAAAGCCGCCCCCAGCACCAGAACCAGGGTGATCAAAAACGGACGCCAGCGGCGGGGCCGGCGTTGGTCCGCGCGGGGTTCAGCCATCACACTCTCCCTAACAACATCAGCAGGCCCAAGGACAGGGCCAGGGTGATCACCAGCACACACAGGCCCGCCAGAGCCGGGTGCCAGACATACCGGTAGCCGTCATAACGGCTGATCAGACCATGGACCGGCCAGAATATCAGCAGCCCCAGCACCACCACCGGAATCAGCGGCGGCAGCAGCACACCGGCCAGGTGGATCTCATGCAGCACCGTTCACCTCCAGTCCCCGCCAGGGGCCATCGCCGGACCCACACAGGAAAAAGCCCGCGTTGCCACGGATAATATTGATCTGCATGCGCAGACGCACCACCGCCCGCACCAGCCGGCGGCGCTCGCCGTCGCTGGCGGCGGTGTCATAGGCCCGCCGGCATTGCCCGGCGACGGTATCGGCGCTGGCCGCCAGGGCCAACCAGCGGTCCTGATTGCCGTCTCGCAGGGCGCGCTGGGTGTCGCGGATCAGGCGGGTCAGCGCCAGCCGTATCGGCGCCGGCACACCGCGCCGGCACAGCGCGTCCATGTAAAGCAGCCCGAGCCCCAGTGTTACCACGGCCAGCGCGCCCTGCAGCAACTCGCCGTCGCGAGGCTCGTCCGGATCCAGCCTCGGCAGCGTACGACTGATGCGGTCGTAGAGCTGGCTTTCCATCTCGTGACGAGGCCGCCGCCGCCGGATCGGCCAGCGCCCCAGTGTCCGGCACAGATCCCGGCACAGGCGGCTCCGGGCCCGGGCAGCGTCGTCGCCGGGCCAAAGCAACAGGAACGCCAGCACCGCGAAGCCCATGCCCAGCCCCAGGCCAATCATATTGTTGAACAGCGGCGCGGCGGAAAAGTCCTGCACCGGGCGCAAATCCAGCAATAGCGGAAAGAAGATGGTCAGCGCGGTGCCTGTGGCCAAGGTCGCCGGCCGCGCCATCGCCAGCCCGGCCAGCAAATAGAGCGGCGACAGCCACAGCACCAGAGCCGGGAAGCCGTCGCTGGTGGGCAAAAGCACCAGCCGGTAGAGCGTGGCCAGCACGGTGGCCAGCAACGCCCCCTTTATAAAGCCCTTCACCGCCGCCAGCGGGTCGTCGCGGGTGGAAAACAACGCGCAGATCACGCCCACTTGGATCGCCATGGCCGCCCCCTGAGGCGCGGCGCTCCAAAACCACAGCGCCACCGTGGCGGCCAGTGCCAGCGCGGCCCGGGCGCCGTTGCGCCAGGCCTGCCCGTAATCCAGATGCAGCCGGGACGTGCCGGCGCGCCAGCGCACCGGCGGCGCCTGGTCGCTGAGCATGGCGTAGAGCGCCACGCTGGAACGCAGCCGGTCGCACAGTTCGGCGCTGTGCTCCAACGCCAGTTGCAGCGCGTAGAAGCGTTGCTCGTCATCGCTGAGCCGCTCGCCGCGCAACGAACGAGCCAGATCGCGGGCGCGTTGATACAGTGCCGACAGAGTCTCGCGCAGGGCAGCCGGGGACGCCTCCGGGTCCAGACCGGCGATGTCGGCGAGCAGCAGCGTCACTTGATCCTGGTGATGGCGTTGCGCATAGCGGTTCACATAGGTGTTTAACGGCCCCACCGAGGAGATCAGCGCCAGCATTTCATGGCCCAGCCGGCGACAAAGACCGGCGTGGCGGCGCAGACGGGCGGAATCGAACAAGGCGTGCTCGCGCTGGGCCTCCAGCGCCATGCCGCTGGTGATCAACGCCTGGCGGCGCCGCTGCAGAGCGGGTCCGTCGAGCTGGCCACCGGCGCTGTCCGCCACCAGACGGATCAGCCCCACCAGTTGCTCGCGGCTCTGTTGCAGGTAGTTCCGACCGGCGGACTGGGGCCATACCAGCACGCTCATCAGGCTCACGCAGAGAATACCCAGGCCGATCTCGGTGACCCGCGCCACCGCCATGGTGAACGCCTGGTCCGGCTGCAGCACCGCCGGAACGCCGACAATCAGGGCGCTGTAACCGGCCAGCACGAAGGCGTAGGAACGGAAGTTACGCAGCAGGCTGGCGCATAGGGTGCACAGCCCCAGCCATACCGCCAGGGCAACGAAAAACAGGGTATGCAGTTGGGCCAGGGTCGCCACCAGCAGCACCGCCATGGCGGCCCCGGCCAGGGTGCCGAGCAGCCGGTATATGCCCTTGGCCAGCACCATGCCGCCCAGCGGCTGGGCCACGATATAGACCGTCATCAGCGCCCATTTGGGCTCGTCCAGCCCCAGGGCCAGGGCAATATAGAGCGCCAGCATGCCGGCGCCGAAGGTGCGCAGCGTGAACTGCCATTGCCGCCGCCCGGCCTCGCGCACAAACGTGGGGAGCCTGGCGGCGGCGGCGACCATCGTGGTTCAGGCCTCGCGAGGCCAGGACTCGCGCAGACCGACGGTGCGGTTGAACACCAACCGGCCGTCGACGCTGTCCCGGTCAACGCAGAAGTAGCCTTCGCGTTCGAACTGAAAGCGGCTTTCCGGGCCGGCGTCCCGCAGACCGGGCTCAACGACGCAGCCTTTCAGGGCACGCAGGGAATCCGGGTTGATGTGGTCCAGGAAGCTCTCACCCTCGGCCACTTTCGACGGGTTGGCCGTTTGGAACAGGCGATCGTACTGGCGGACCTCGCAGGGCAACCCATGGGCGACACTGACCCAGTGGATCACGCCGCGCATCTTGCCTTGCCCTTCGGCCGGCTCTGGATTCTTGCCCAGGGTGTCCGGGTCGTAGCTGCAGCGCACTTCGACGATCTCGCCATCGGCGTCACGGACGATGTCCTCGGCCTGAATCACATAACCGTAGCGCAGCCGCACCCGGTCGCCGAGCACCAGCCGCTTGTATTTTTTGTTGGCCTCTTCGCGAAAGTCTTCCCGGTCGATGTACACCTCACGGGTGAGCGGCATGCGGCGGGTGCCCATGTCTTCGTTTTGCGGGTGCACGGGCGCGTCCAGCCACTCTTCCTTGTCCTCGGGCCAGTTCTCGATCACCAGCTTGAGCGGGTTCAGCACGCAGAAAGCGCGCGGCGCGTTGTGGTTGAGATCGTCGCGCACCGAGGCTTCCAGAATGCTCATGTCGATCACCGAGTCGGCGCGGCTGACCCCCAGGTTCTCGCAGAAATGGCGGATCGCGGCGGGCGTGTAACCACGGCGACGCAGGCCGCTCAGAGTGGGCAGGCGCGGGTCGTCCCAGCCGTCCACGTGGCCTTCGTCCACCAGCAGTTTGAGGCGGCGTTTGCTGGTCACGGTGAAGTTGAGGTTGAGGCGGGCGAACTCGTACTGGCGGGGCTGTGCGGGGCGGCCTTCCGCGGGGCGGCCCTCCGCGGGGACGTCCGTGTTCTCCACCAGCCAGTCGTACAGCGGCCGGTGATCCTCGAACTCCAGGGTACAGAGACTGTGGGTGATGCCTTCCAGCGCATCCGACAGCGGATGGGTGAAGTCGTACATCGGGTAGATCACCCACTTGTCACCGGTCTGATGGTGCGCTTTTTTGCGTATTCGGTAGAGCACCGGGTCACGCATATTAAGATTCGGGCTCTGCATGTCGATGCGGGCGCGCAGCACCGCCGCGCCCTCATCGAACTGGTTGTCGCGCATGTCGGCGAACAGCGCCAGGTTCTCGTCCACCGAGCGGTCCCGGTGCGGGCTGTTACGCCCCGGGGTGGTAAAGTTGCCACGCATTTCCGCGATCTGTTCCGGCGACTGGGTGTCCACATAGGCCAGACCCTTGCGGATCAGGGACACCGCCAGGTCGTGGAGCTGATCGAAATAGTCACTGGCGAAGCGCACCGGGCCGGACCACTGGAAACCGAGCCATTCCACGTCCTTCTTGATGGAGTGGATATACTCGTCCTCTTCCTTTTCCGGGTTGGTGTCGTCAAAGCGCAGATGGCAGGCACCACCGTAGGACTCGGCGACCCCGAAATTCAGGCAAATCGACTTGGCGTGGCCGATATGCAGGTAGCCGTTCGGCTCCGGCGGGAACCGGGTCACCACCCGGCCATTGTTTTTTCCTTCGGCCAGGTCACGATCGATGATCTGTCTGATAAAGTTACTGGGCGCTTTTGCTTCACTCATTGAGCCGCCTGCGGCTGAAATACGGGGTTGGCTAGTGTAAAGTGCGCCCCCTTAAAGTCAAAGACTCCCAGGACCCGGAGACCCCATGAAAGTGCTGTTGACCACCACCTATGGAAAGATCGTTCTGCAACTGGATACGGTGCGCGCCCCCGCCACCACCGAGAACTTCGTGCAATACGTCAGGGACGGGCATTATGACGGCACCATTTTTCACCGGGTGATCAGTAACTTCATGATCCAGGGTGGCGGCTTCACCCCGGACATGGAGCAAAAACCGACCCGCGAGCCGATCGAAAACGAAGCCGGTAATGGCCTCTCCAACGAGACCGGCACCGTGGCCATGGCCCGCACCTCGGATCCGCACTCCGCCAGTGCCCAGTTCTTCGTCAACGTCGCCGACAACCACTTCCTCGATCAGGCGCGCTCCCCGGACGGCTGGGGTTACGCGGTGTTCGGCAAAGTGGTGGAAGGGATGGAAACCGTGGAGCGCATCAAGGGCGTGCCCACCGGCAACAAGGGCTTCCACCAGGACGTGCCTCGTGAAGACGTGATGATCGAATCCGCCCAAGTGCTGGAGGATTGAGGATGCGCTGGCTGCTTCCCCTGCTGGCGCTGTTGCCGGCGCTGGCTCTGGCCGAGGGGCCGCGCGTCACCCTGAGCACCAACCAGGGCGACATCGTGATCGAACTCAACGAGGCACAGGCGCCGGCCACCACGGCTAACTTTCTCGAGTACGTGGACGCCGGCTTTTACGATAGCACCGTGTTCCATCGTGTGATCCGCGGCTTCATGATCCAGGGGGGCGGCTTCACCCTGGACGAAGACGGCGCCCTGCGACAGAAGCAGGCCCGCGCCCCGATCCGCAATGAGGCCGACAACGGTCTGGAAAACCGGCGCGGCACCATCGCCATGGCCCGCACCGGCAACCCCCACTCCGCCACCGCCCAGTTCTTTATTAATCTGGTCGACAACCGCAGCCTGAACCACAGCGGCAAAACCCCGCGCGGCTGGGGTTATACGGTATTCGGCGAAGTGGTTGAAGGGATGGACGCCGTGGACCGCATCGCCGGCGTCGCCACCGGCAGCCAACGCCTGAACGGGCAACCCGCCCGGGACGTGCCCAAGGAACCGGTGGTGATCGAAAGCGCCCAACGTGTTGAAACCCAATAAGCCTATGACGTACAGCCTGCTTATCTCCGATCTGCATCTGGACCCGGCCCGGCCCGAACATCTGGCCGAGCTGGAAACCTTGCTGGACAACCACGCCGGCAAGGCGGAGCGCCTCTACGTGTTGGGCGATTTATTCGAAGCCTGGATCGGCGACGACGATGACAGCCCCTTCAACCGCCAGGCGATCGACGCTTTCCGGCGCTTCTCCGACGCCGGCTCCGAGCTTTACTTCATGCACGGCAACCGGGACTTTTTGCTGGGCGACACCTTCGCTGACGATTGCGGTGGCGTCCTGCTGGACGAAGGCACCGTGGTCGACCTGTACGGCACCCAAGCACTGCTGATGCACGGCGACAGCCTGTGCACCGAAGACCACGCCTACCAGCAATTCCGCGCCATGGCCCGCGACCCGCAGTGGCAGCAAGGCATGCTGGCCAAGCCCCTGGAAGAACGCCGCGCCCTCGCCCAGGGCATGCGCATGCAGAGCCAGGGCAACAACGCCAACAAACCCGAAAACATCATGGACGTGACCCCGTCGGAAGTGGTGCGCGTGATGGAAGACGCCGGCGTCCAACACCTGATCCACGGCCACACCCACCGCCCCGCCGTCCACGACGTGGCCCTGAAAGACGGCCCCGGCCAACGCTGGGTGCTCGGCGATTGGGGGGAACTAGGCTGGTGGATCGTGGCGAACAGCGACGGACTCCGCCTGGAAAACTGGGAACTCAAATAGCGTCGTAGGAGCGGGCCTCGCCCGCGAAAGGGTGGCCTCGGCCACCCGGCAAAGGTTGCCCCGCAGGATACCAGAGGCGTTGTTGGCGCCGTTGTTAGAGAAGTCTCTGGTATCCCTGCCGGCCGGCGTTGCCGGCCTTTCGCGGGCGAGGCCCGCTCCTACAAGACTATTCCGGCACCCCGGAGTGAAACCGGAATTCGCTGTCCGGTGACTCGATCAGCGCCCTCTCCTTTTCCTTGAAGAACGCGATGCGGTCGTCGATCGGGCCGTCGGCGTAGCGGCGGGCGAGGTCCAGGTAGTCCTCGAAATGGCGGGATTCGCTTTTCAGCAGGTAACGGTAGTAGCGGCCCAGTTCCGGGTCGACACGGGGCGCGAGCGCGGCGAAGCGTTCGCAGGAGCGGGCTTCGATCAGGGCGCCGACGATCAGGGTATCCACCAGGCGTTGCGGTTCCGAGGTGCTGACTTCCGCGCGCAGCGCGCCGGCGTAGCGGGACGGCGAGAGGTGGTCGTAGCGGATGCCGCGCTCGCGCATCAGGCCCACCACCTGTTCGAAGTGGAGCAACTCTTCCCGCGCCAGCTGGCTCAGGTTGTCGAGCAATTCCGGGCGGTCCACGTAACGGAACATCAGATTCAGCGCCGTGGACGCCGCCTTCTTCTCGCAGTGCGCGTGGTCGATCAGCAGCAGCGCCTCGTTCTTCAGCGCCCAGCCAATCCACGCCTCGGGGGTCCGGCAGGGTAAAAACGCGAGCAGCGGGGAAATATCGGTCATGGACACCTCGAAATTCGGGCGGCCATTATAGGCGACGGCTGGCGTTATACCCACACCCCCGTATAATCGCCGACCATGGGCCGTCGAACCAATCCTTATATCCAAACGCTGAAAGGCCGCGCCGCCGTGGGTGCCTTGCGCCTGCTCGGCCTGCTGCCGTTCCGGCTGAACCGGGCGCTGGCCACCACGCTGGGCCGGCTGCTGTCGCGGCTCTCCACCGAAGCCCGCCAAGTCACGCGGATCAACCTGTCACTGTGCCTGCCCGACCACCCGGACCGCGAAGCGCTGGTGCGCGAATCTCTGGTGGAAAGCGTCAAGAACACCTTCGAGATCGCCCGCTTCTGGAGCCATCCGGAAGACGGCCTGCGGCGGGTGGTGTCCGAACAAGGCGACGGGCCGCTGCGCGAAGCCGTGGCCAACCAGGAACCGATACTGATTCTGGCGCCGCATCTGGGCTGCTGGGAAGTCCTCAACTTTTGGCTAGCGCGGGAATTCGGGCTGCACGCCATGTTCGCCCCATCCGGTTTGCCGGAACTGGACGCGCTGGTAAAGCAAGGCCGGGAACACTTCGGCACCACCATGTACCCGGCCAGCGCCCGCGGCGTGGCCGGGCTGGTGCGCGCCATGCGCAAGGGCGCGCTCACCGCCATCCTCCCCGATCAGGTGGCGGACCGCCGCAGCGGTCGCTTCGCGCCCTTCTTCGGCCAGGCCGCCTACACCGGCACGCTGAGCTGCAAGCTGGTCAAGCAGACCAACGCCCGGGTGTTCTTGGCCTGGGCACGTCGCCTGCCCGGCGACCAAGGCTTCGAGATCCGTGTGCGGCCCGCCGACCCGGACATTCACGACGAAGACCTCGACCACGCTCTCAAGGCCATGAACCGCTCCATCGAAGCCCTGATTCTTGAGGACCCGGCGCAGTACCTCTGGAGCTACAAACGCTTCCGCCGCCAACCGCCCGGCGGCACGTTGCCCTATTAACGCGTCACTGTGCGAGCGGGCCCCGCCCGCGAAAAGGAGCGAAGTTGTGCGAGCGGGCCCGCCCGCGAAAGGGAGCGAAGCGACCGGCAGGATTCCAGAGACCTCTCTAACGACCGCACAAACAGCCTCTCTGGGATCCCGCCGGCAAGCAAAGCTTGCCTTTCGCGGGCCAGGCCCGCTCCCACAAAGCCGGCCTTTCGCTTGCCAGGCAAGCTCCCACAGTTATTACGAACATTCATGTCATGAATGGCTCTGAGGCCTGTTTGATTTAACAGTGGATAGCGTTTCCGCTATACTCCGCGCGCATTTCCACCCCCAGACATACCCCAAACAACTGATCTCCAAAAGAAATCAGTCAGACGAAACGAGGGATTCGCTGTGCTAGAAGCCTATCGCAAACACGTAGAAGAGCGCGCCGCCCAGGGCGTTCCGCCCAAGCCGCTGGACGAAGTGCAGACCGCCGAACTGGTGGAACTGCTGAAAAACCCGCCCGCAGGCGAAGAAGAATTCATTCAGGACCTGCTCGTGAACCGGGTCCCGCCGGGCGTGGATCAGGCCGCCTACGTGAAGGCCGCCTTCCTGACCGCCATCGTGAAAGGCGAAGCCAGCTCCCCTCTGATCGACCGCAAGCGCGCCACCGAGCTGCTCGGCACCATGCAGGGCGGCTACAACGTGGCACCGCTGATCGAGCTGCTCGACGATGAAGAACTGGCCGACGTGGCCGCCCAGGAACTCAAGCATACCCTGCTGGTGTTCGATGCCTTCCACGACGTGGAAGACAAGATGAAAGCCGGCAATGCCAAGGCCAAGGAAGTGATCGAATCCTGGGCCGAGGGCGAGTGGTTCACCAACCGCAAGGACCTCTCCGAGAAATTCACCGTCACCGTGTTCAAGGTGACCGGCGAGACCAACACCGACGACCTGTCGCCGGCCCAGGACGCCTGGAGCCGCCCGGACATTCCGCTGCACGGCAACGCCATGCTGAAGAACGCCCGCGAGGGCATCTTCCCCGAGCAGGACGGCGAGATCGGCCCGCTCAAGCAGATGGACGAGCTCAAAGCCAAGGGCCACCCGGTGGCCTACGTCGGCGACGTGGTCGGCACCGGCTCCAGCCGTAAGTCCGCCACCAACTCGGTGCTCTGGCACTTCGGTGACGACATCCCGTTCGTGCCCAACAAGCGCGCCGGCGGCGTCTGTATCGGCGGCAAGATCGCCCCGATCTTCTTCAACACCATGGAAGATTCCGGCGCCCTGCCGTTCGAGTGCGACGTCGAGAAGATGAACACCGGTGACGTGATCGACATCTACCCGTTCGAAGGTCGTGTCGAGAAAGACGGCGAAGTAATCGCCGAGTTCGACCTGCGCTCCCAGGTGCTGCTCGACGAAGTCCGCGCCGGCGGCCGTATTAACCTGATCATCGGCCGTGGCCTGACCACCAAGGCGCGCACCGCCCTGGGTCTGGAAGAGTCCACCCTGTTCCGCAAGCCCGAGCAGCCCGGCGACACCAACGCCGGCTTCACCCTGGCGCAGAAAATGGTCGGCAAGGCCTGCGGCCTGGAAGGCGTACGCCCGGGCATGTACTGCGAGCCGAAGATGACCACCGTCGGTTCCCAGGACACCACCGGCCCGATGACCCGCGACGAGCTGAAAGACCTGGCCTGCCTGGGCTTCCAGGCGGATCTGGTGATGCAGTCGTTCTGCCACACCGCCGCTTACCCCAAGCCGGTGGACGTGGAAACCCAGCACACCCTGCCCGACTTCATCATGAACCGCGGCGGCGTGTCCCTGCGCCCGGGTGACGGCATCATCCACTCCTGGCTGAACCGCATGCTGCTGCCCGACACCGTGGGCACCGGCGGCGATTCGCACACCCGCTTCCCGATGGGCATTTCCTTCCCGGCGGGCTCCGGCCTGGTGGCCTTCGCCGCCGCCACCGGCGTGATGCCGCTGGACATGCCGGAATCCGTTTTGGTGCGCTTCAAAGGCAAACGCCAGCCCGGCGTCACCCTGCGTGACCTGGTCCACGCGATCCCGATGCAGGCCATCAAGGAAGGCCACCTGACCGTCGCCAAGGCCGGCAAAAAGAACGTGTTCTCCGGTCGCGTGCTGGAAATCGAAGGCCTCGACGACCTGACCGTGGAGCAGGCGTTCGAACTGTCCGACGCCTCCGCCGAGCGCTCCGCCGCCGGCTGCACCATCACCCTGTCCGAGGACAGCGTCAGCGAGTACCTGAAGTCCAACATCACCTTGCTCAAGTGGATGATCGGCAACGGCTACGGCGACGCCCGTACCCTGGAGCGCCGCATCCAGGGCATGGAAGAGTGGCTGGAAAACCCCAGCCTGATGCGCGCCGACGCGGACGCCGAGTACCACACCGTGATCGAGATCGACATGGATCAGATCAGCGAACCGGTACTGTGCTGCCCGAACGACCCGGACGACGCCAAGACCCTGTCCGACGTGGCCGGCGCCAACATCGACGAGGTGTTCATCGGCTCCTGCATGACCAACATCGGTCACTTCCGCGCCGCCGGCAAGCTGCTGGAGAAAGTGGAAGGCCTGACCACCCGGCTGTGGGTAGCGCCGCCCACCAAGATGGACCAACACCAACTCACCGAAGAGGGTTACTACAACATCTTCGGCCGCGCCGGCGCCCGCACCGAGATGCCGGGCTGCTCCCTGTGCATGGGTAACCAGGCACGGGTGGCGGCGAAGTCCACGGTGGTATCCACCTCCACCCGGAACTTCCCCAACCGTCTCGGCCAGGGCGCGGATGTGTACCTGGCGTCCGCGGAGCTGGCGGCCATCGCCGCGGTGATCGGCAGACTGCCCACCGCCGAGGAATACATGGAGTACGCCGGCACCATCGACGCCATGTCCGGTGAGATCTACCGCTACCTGAACTTCGACCGCATGGACGAGTATCAGAACGTGGCGGATACCGTGAAAATCCCGGTGGCTCAAGCGAGCTGATCGGTGTCGGCGCCCCCGGGCGCACGGCAATAAAAAGCCCCGCTTCGGCGGGGCTTTTTTGTTGGAGCGCGCCTTGTGGGGGCGGGCTGTGGGAGCGGGCCCAGCCCGCGAAAGGCCGACTTGTCGGCCGGCGGGATCCCAGAGACCTGGTTCCCCCGTTGTTCGGTGCTCCGTATCCGAGACGCGGTGCAATGGTGGTGCCTTCCGGGACCGCTCAAGCCATCCCTGGCCAAACAGCTCCCTCCAGGCACCACCATTGCCCCGCTCACTTTGCAGCGGAACCGCCACGGGTCCAAATCACCGCCCGGACCTTTCTACGAAGCGGGAGTTCTGTGGGAGCTTGCCTTGCAAGCGAAAGGGTGGCCTTAGCCACCCGGCAGGATCCCAGAGACCTTGTTTGTGCGCCCTTTGGAAAGTCTCTGGGCTCCTGCCGGCAAGCAAAGCGTGCCTTTCGCGGGCGGGGCCCGCTCCCACAAACACCACCAGCTTCGTAGAATGTTCCGGCGCCAGCGATAACCCGGAGCGCCGGAGGCTATTCCCGGAGCGATGAACAGCTGAGGAACCAAGTCTCTGGTATCCTGCCGGGTGGCTGAGGCCACCCTTTCGCGGGCAGGGCCCGCTCCCACAGCCCGCCCCCACAAGGCCCGTTCCCACAAGCGGAGAGCACGATGATGATGGACGCCAACAACGCTACCCTGGTGATGATCGACTACCAGCCGCGCCTGCTACCGGCGATTCACCACGGCCAAAAGCTGGTGGCCCGCTCGGTGACGCTCGGCCGTCTCGCCGCCCTGCTCGACGTACCGGTGATCGGCACCGAGCAGAGGCCCGACAAACTGGGCGAGAATGTGCCGTCAATCCGCCGGCTCTGCGCGGAGACGCTGTCCAAGATCCGTTTCGACGCCAGCGAAACGCTGCGCGCCACCGTCCTGGCGGAGCGCCGCCAGGTGGTGCTGTGCGGTTGCGAGGCGCATGTGTGCGTGCTGCAGACCGCGCTCGGTCTGCAGCGGCTGGGCTTCGAAGTGTTCGTGGTCGAGGACGCCGTCGGCGCCCGCCGGCAAGCCGAGAAAAGCGCGGCGCTGGCGCGTCTGAGCCAGGCCGGCGTTACCCTGGTGACGCTTGAGATGGTGGCCTTCGAGTGGCTGGGCGATGCCGATCACCCCCGTTTCAGAGACGCTCAGGCGCTGATTAAATAACCTTCACCTGATTTTTACATCCACGCTGTAAAGAAACATTGAATGCGGGTGACGGCGGGTCGCGGTGGCCGAGACAATGCCCCCGATGCCCGCCGCGCCCCGGCAACGCCGGTCACGTCGTGGCAGTACCTTCGAAAATGGATTCTCGCAGGAGCGCAACATGACCAGTGAAGATCGTTTTCCGACGCGGCATGAACAGCATCATGACCGCTTTCCCCGACTGGACCCGGTAGTGCACGCCCGCAACCAGGCGCGCTGGGAAGGCCCCCTCGATGAAGTGGCGTTGTCGCACTACGAGCGCGACGGCTTTCTGTGGTTCGAGGGGTTCTTTTCCCAGGAGCGCATGCGTCCGTTCTTCGACGAACTGAAGGACATGGCCAAGGACACCGAACTGATGAATTCCGACAGATCGATCACCGACCCGGAGTCAGGCGATCTGCGTTCGGTGTTTCAGATGCATGAGATTTCCCGCCGGTTCGACGAACTGACCCGGGATCCGCGCATTCTTGGCATGGTGCGCCAGCTTCTCGGCGGCGACGTTTATATTCATCAGTCGCGCATCAACGACAAGTTCGGTTTCCAGGGCAGTGGTTTCAACTGGCATTCCGACTTCGAGACTTGGCATTCCGAGGATGGCATGCCGCGCATGCGGGCGGTGAGCGCGTCGATTCTGCTCACCGACAATAATGAGTTCAACGGGCCGCTGATGCTGATTCCCGGCTCACACCATTATTTCGTGCCTTGTCAGGGCGCCACGCCCAAGGACAACTGGAAAGACTCTCTGAAAAGCCAGCGTCTGGGCGTGCCCAGCCAGGAAAATCTGGCCGATCTGGTCGAACAAGGCGGTATCCAGGCCCCCAAGGGCCGGCCCGGTTCACTGCTGTTGTTCGAGTGCAACACCCTGCACGCGTCGAACAAGAATATGTCGCCCTGGCCGCGCTCCAACCTGTTCTTCGTGTACAACAGCGTGGACAACACCTTGGAAGACCCGTACTGCGGCCACCAGCCACGCCCGAGTTTCCTCGCCAACCGCGAGAACACCGAGGCCTTGGCCATGCATGACCATCTCGAGCCCCTGTAACCCAGGGGCTCCGCCCTTCCCGATCAATCCGAGCGCCCCAGGGCGCCCCGCTTGAGCAGCCGCCACACTTCGCTGGCGGCCTGCGACAGCGGGTGCGAACGCAGCCGATAGGCGCACGCCGACACCGTCACACCCGCATCCAGCGGCAGCACCTTGAAGCGCCCGGCACTGAGACCGTCCTCGATCAAGCTGAGTGGCGCCACCGTCACGGCCCTGCCCGCCCGGCATAGCGCCAGACAGGAACTGATGGTCGCCATCTGAAATTCGGCCCCGCGCCGGGCGACCAGCAAATCCCGGAACCAGGGAGCAATCTGCTGGCGGTACTCCGGCGCCACCCTGGGCAAGGCCCAGGGCCGTTCCGCCATAAACGCCAGCGCCGCGTCGGCGTCGCTGGCGGCGGCCGCCTCTTTACCCACCAGCCAGGCCGCCGGCGCCACCACTTTCAGCGGCAGTTCCACCAGCGGTACCTCCTCCACGTCATCGCGGTCGGGCAGCGCGGAACGCTTACGCCCGTCGTATACCAGAAAATCATAGCGGTAGGCGTACAGCCCTCCACACAGCGCCTCGAAATGATCGCTGTGCACTTCCAGCCGCACGCCCGCGCCACGGGCGCCCCTTGAACGCTGCAGCGGCCCGGCCAGCCGCTGGGATAAAAGATCCGGCACGAACGGGCCGCAGCCGATCCGCACCAGGCCGCTACGACCGTCGTGAAAGGCTTCCACCAGGCGATCCAGCCCACCCGCCTCATCGAGAATCCGGGTCACTTGGCGATGCATGGTGTTGGCCAGTTCGGTGGGTCGCAGCGAGCGCGTGTGACGCTCGAAAAGCGGCGCGCCAGCGCTTTGCTCCAGGCGTTGCAAGCTGCGGGTCAGGGCCGGCTGCGACAGGCCCAGCGCGCGCGCCGCCGCGGACAGGCTGCCGTGTTCGTACACCGCCCGGAAGCGGGCCAGTTCTTGTAGCTGCCACACGGGCCTCTCCTTGGATCGATGCTAACCGCGTCAAGCATAGACTCATGCGACACAGTAATGAATCCCAGGGGCATACTTCCCACCAATAGCGGCAAACAACAAAAACCGCCTACCACCGGAGAGCCCCAATGAGTGAAGTGACCCGGCGCACCGTTCTGAAAAACCTGGCCCTGGGCGGCGCCGCTCTGGCCGCCGCGCCTTCCTTGAAAGCCAAGGTGAATCTGCGCGAGCAGGGTCGGCCCAATGTACTGCTGCTGGTTTCCGATCAGGAACGATCCTGGATGGATCTGCCCGCCAGTCTGGACTTGCCGGCCCACGAGAAGCTGCTGAACCGCGGCACCGGTTTCAATCAGTATTACGTTAATACCTCGCCCTGCTCGCCTTCGCGGTCGGTGATGTACAGCGGCCAGCACACCATGCGCACCGGCATGACCGCCAATCTGCACGCGCCGCCGTTTCCCAGCTTCAATCAGGAACTGCCGACCCTGGGCCACTTTTTCCAGAACCTGGGCTACCACACCGCCTACAAGGGCAAATGGCACCTGTCGGATATCAAGGACGGCCCGGGCCTGATGTACGGCAGCTACCCGAGCCGCGGCAAAGCCCTGGAACCTTACGGTTTCAGCGACTACAACCTGACCGGCGACGTGCACGGCTCGGTGTGGCAGGGCTACATCGCCGACCGCATGGTGGCCAGCGAAGCCAGCCAGTGGTTGGTGCGCGACAGCCAGAAGCTGGATAAGCCCTGGCTGCTGGCGGTCAACTTCGTGAACCCCCACGACATCATGTTCTTCTCTTCCGGCGAGAAGCAGGAACAGTCGCGGGCCAACCCCCGATTCATGGCCCCGCTGCGGCCGCCGCCGAACGATCCGATTTACAAGAAGGACTGGTCGCACCTGCCGCTGCCCGCCTCGTTCGCCAAGGAAACGCTACGCGACAAGCCCTGGTGCCACCGCTCCTACGCCCAGGTGATCGACAGCATCTACGGCCACATGGACAAAGACGACGAAGCCGCCTGGCTGGCCAACCAAAGCTACTATTTCAATTGCATCCGCGATGTTTCACGGCAGGTGGACCATGTTCTGCAGGCGCTGGAGGACAGCGGCCAGCTCGATAACACCATCATCGTTTACACCGCCGATCATGGCGAAATGGCCGGCGCCCACGGCCTGCGGCAAAAAGGCCCGGTGACTTACAAGGAAAACAGCCGGGTGCCGCTGATCGTCAGCCATCCGGACGTGAGCGGCGGCCGTACCGTGGACAATCTGGGTTCCGCGCTGGATCTGGTGCCGACCCTGGTGGGTCTGGCCACCGAGGGCAAAACCACCACCGACACCCCCGGCGTGGACTTGAGCCCGGCGCTCAGCGGGCAGGCCACACAGCGCGACCGGGACGGCATTTTGTTCGCCTACGGCGTACTGCTCTATACCGATCCGGAAGCCACCCAGCGGCTGGCCCGGGAAGGCGACGAGATCACGCCAGTGAAACTCATGGGGGATTTCCTCAAGCAACTGCGACTGGGGCCGGAGCTGGGCAACCGTGGCCTGCACCGCGGCGTTTTTGACGGCCGCTACAAGTTTACCCGCTATTTCAGCCCGGACAGCCACCACCTGCCCCGGGATTGGGACACGCTGCTTGCCCACAACGACCTGGAGCTCTACGACACCCAGCAAGACCCGGACGAACTGGTCAACCTGGCCTCGCGGCCCGAGGGCCCAGGCGCGGTGAAAGAACGCCTGCTGGCGCTCAACGCGCAGACCAACCGGCTAATTGAACAGGAAATTGGCGACGACCACGGCGGCGAATACCCCGGCCCCGAATTCATCTACCGCCTGTAACGCTTTTCCATATTGCCCTTGGGGGGTAATACGCCCCGGCCCGGCCACGCCGGTGTCCGGGGCACCTTTTTTACGGCCCGCTGATCCCCTATTTGCGGTCGAGCAAAGGCTGCCCGGTGCGGGCCGCCAACCACAGCATCACCGCGCCACCGGCGAGCAGGTACCAGTAGAAGGTGAAAAAACGCCATACCACGATGGTGGTGGCGGTGGTGACCGACGTCAGCCACGGATTCAACAGGGCGGCGCCGGCCACCTCGGCGCCGCCGGCACCGCCGGGTAGAAGGGTCAAATGGCCGGCCCCCATCGCCACCATCTGCACGAAGAAGCCGTACACCCAATCCAGATGCTCACCCAGCGCCAGCACCGCGATGTAGATCACCGAATAGCGCAGCAACCAGTGGCAGAGGCAAAGCGTGAACATCAGCAGCAGGCGCCGGCGCGGTACCGCCAGGGTTTCTTCCAATCCGCGCCGGAAACGCAGCACCGCCCGCGCCAGGCGCAAACGCCGGCGCCGGCGCAGCCCCAGCCAGGCAAGAAAATCCCCGGACACGATCAGCACACGGCGTTGATACCGTGCCAGCAGCCCCACCCCGGCCAGGGCGGCCAGCATCAACACGAACGGCACCGCCACCTGCCACCAGGCGGCCAGATCCAGATAGCGGGCCAGCCCGTACAGGGCCACCGTGGGCAACAGGGCCGCGAACACCAGCAAATCGGTGAGCTGATCCACCGCCAGTACCGCCGTGGCCTGGGCCGGCGCCACCCCGTGCCGGCGCAGCAATGCCGCCAGGGTAAAAGGCGCCCCGCTGCCGCCGGGCGTGGCGTTGAGAGTAAACTCGGTGGCCATCACCGTAGCCAGGGCCGAACCGTGCCCGAGGCCCGGTGCACGGCCATTAAGCATCAATCTGAGCCGCCAGGCGTTCAGGTTCCAACAGACCGCGATCATCGCCACCAGCAGCGCCAGCCACCCCACCGGCACGGTGCGCAGCCGGGCCAGCACCTGATCGCCGCCAAGCAGAAAAGGCACCGCCGCGCCGACCAGCAGCGCCACCGCGAACAACCAGCGCCAATGCCGCGTCATAGGGATTCGGATCCGCTCACCGGCAGGCGCTCGTTTTCCATCAGCCACTGGGCCTTGCTGACACAACGGCGCTGTTCACTGAGCGCATCGATGGTGCGCCGCCAGAAACCACGGCTGTCCGGGTGGCGCAGGTCCACCGGGTGCAACGCCAGCCGGATTATCGGACGGTGCTGGAAACGGCGCAGCCGGGCCTGGTTCAAGCGCTCGAACCAGCGCCGGCGCCACGACGAACGTGACGACATCACCACCGTGGGCAACGGCAGCCGCTCGCCATCGGCGAGGCGGTACAGGGCCCCGGCGTCGGTGCGGTAGTCGAACCCGGCATCACGGATCGCACGGCGGCTGGCCTCGTTACTCAGCCAGCCGGGCGGCACGAACCCGCTGACCCGCCAATCCTGGCGGCGGCAAAGTGCCAGGCCGTCGCGTAGGCGCGCGTAGGCGGCGGCCTCGTCGAGGGCGGAGAATTCCCCTTCGTGGGTCAGAATCCGGCGACGGACCCATTCTCTCGGGCCCTTGGGAGTGGGCCCATCGTCGCTGTGCGACCAGCCGTGCAAAACCAGCTCGTCGCCGGCGGCCTGGCGCTCGGCCATCGCCTGGCAAAACGCCGGTGAGCGCTCCGCGGGGTCACGACGGTGGAAGTCCGGCACCACCAGCAGCGTGTTGATCAGCGAGGCCGGGCGTCGCAGCTCTTGCAAAAACGACTGGTACGCCGGCCAGCTGTGCGGGGCCACATCGTGCAGCGATAAAATAAAGGCCGGTTGATTCTCAGGAATGCGATTCATGGGTGGATGCTAATACCGACTGCTCGTGATCGCCAAGGACATGCCGGTAGTGACCGACCAGGCTCTCCGCCACCGCATCCCAACTGTGCCGCGTTTCCACATGGGCGCGGGCACGCCGCCCCAGGGCCGCGGGGTCGTCGTGTTCAAACAGGTCGCGCACTCCGGCGGCCATGGCGGTGCCGTCGTTAGGCCGCACGTGGCGCCCACAGTCGCCGGGCACCACTTCCGGCAAGGCGCCGGCGTCCACGCACACCACCGGCAACCCGCTGGCCATGCCTTCCAGGGCCACCAAACCGAACGTTTCCTGATCACCGGCATGCAGCAAGGCGTCGGCGGCGGCCATCCAGCCGGCCACTTCCGGAGTTGGACAGAATTCGTGAATCACCGACACATTGGCCGGCGCTTCAGGCTGCATGCCAGTGCCGATAAGCAGCAGGTGGTAGTCGGACCCGAGCCTGCGCATGGCCTCCAGAAGCACGGGGATATTTTTTTCTTGGGTGCCGCGTCCGGCGAAAACCAGCAGGTGCTGGTGTTCGGAAATCCCCAGCGCGCGGCGGGCGTTGGGCTTGGCGCGCTGTGGCTGAAAGGCTTCCAGGTCCACACCCAGCGGCTGTACCTGGACCTGGTCAATGCCACAGCGGTGCAATTGTTCGGCCATCAGCTGGCTCGGGCTCAAGACCAAATCGAAGCCCTCGTACAGCCGCTTTATGTAGGCACGGGTGCCGGGGTCGAGAAAACGTCCAACACGGTGATGGACCAGGGTGAACAAATCGGAGTGGTAAAAACCCACCGACGGCACATCCAGTAACCGGGCCGCCCGCTGTGCCGCCCACGCGGGCGTATAGGGGTCGCCAGCTTCGATCACGTCCGGCTGCAAGCCAGCGATGATGCTGCTCCACAAACCCAGACGCAGCGGGAAACGGAAACCCGGCGCCAACGGCAGGCGCATCGCCGGCAGGGAAACAAAGTCGCCATCGAAGAGAACGCCCGAGCCGGGCATCACCACCTTGTGGCTGATACCCCCGCGGCGCAACAACGCCTGGCGCTTGCCGTCAATGTAGGTACGCACGCCGCCGCTGGCCTGGGTATAAAAAAGCGTGGTATCAAGAATTCTCAAGCGGTTCTCCCTTTCCCACTTGGTACGATTTACCGTGAGCCTGCCTGGCGGTCGCTTCGCCAATCCGTCACCGTTCACGACGGCCTGTTTTTCGTCAAAAACGAGTGAATAGCCCTAAGATAGCATTGGCGACGGAAAGCTCACCGCCTACCTTGGTAAAGGCTTGTAAAAGCCCTTTCAGGGTTATTTCGGGTCGGCCGGGTCCTGCCGGTAAAACAGGCTCAGTTGTTCGTACAGCGCCGGCAGCACCTGGCGCAGGTGGGCGGGTGACTCGAAGAAACTTTCGGTGGCCACAGCGAAAAACTCGCCGGGGTCTTCCAGCGCATAGGGGTCCAGAAAGGGCTCACCGCCCTGCTCCGCTCGCTCCAGGGCCTGCCAGGCTTGCGTAAAGACGTCGTGCCAACGTTGCGGGTCCATGCCGGCGTGCAGGGGCGGCGCGCCGTTGGGGCCTTCGCTGCGCATGTCCAGCTTATGGGCCAGTTCGTGCAGCACCACGTTGTAACCGTCCTCACCGCCGGACTCGAGTACATCGCCCCAAGAGAGAATCACGGGCCCCTGCAGCCAGGCTTCTCCGGCCAGCTCCCGCCCCGCGTCATGCACGATACCGAACTCGTCCATCTCGTTGTCCGGGGTAACGAAGGTGCCCTCGTAGACAATCAGCGTGTACCAGCCGTCGTACCAGCCCAGGCCGAGCCCGAACACCGGCACCACCGCCATGGTGGCGATCAGCAGCTGCATGTGGTCGGCGACGATGAAATCACCACCGGCGGCGAATTCCTTGCGCACCAGAAAACGCCGGGTGAGATCAAACAGCCGGTCCCGGTCGGCGCCTTGATAACGGGCCGCCACCGGCCACCCGGCAATGGCGCTTTCCCAGTGCGCCCGCGTCACCGGCAAGCGCGCCAGCTTGCGGTTTTCCAACCAGCCTCGAACCCGTCCGAACATGGCCTTCCTAGCGTCACGAAGAGAGCGCAAAGCTTGCCGCTTTTGCCAACCGGACGCAAAGCGGTTTAGATAAACACTGCAAAAACCCGAGCCCCACAGAAAGACCCCTGGAAGGAGCCCCCATGAACCCACCTTACCGCCTTCTGGCCCTGCTCACCCTGCTACAGTGCGGCTCTATGGCCCACGCCCAGCAGGCTAGCGAGGCCGCGTCCACCCTGCGCAGCGGCGCCGACCAGGCGCGCTACTGGCAATGGGGCTGGAGCGCCTTCTATGGCGGCAGCAGCGCCTATTCCCTGGTGCACGCCCGTGACACCGACGACCCGGAAGAGCGCTACGACGATTACATCAACGCCACCAAGGCGGCCCTGGGGCTGGCCGGCACCCTGCTGTTCGCGCCGTCCCACGGCGACGCCTACCGGCAATATCAGGCCATGGACGATAAGGCGTCACCGGAAGCGCGGGCCGCGACGCGGCTACTGATCGCCGGGCTCGCCGAGGAGGAAGCCCGCCAGCGGCGCTGGCAAAGCCGCCTCGGCGGTTTGATCGTCAACGGTCTGGCCGGGCTGGCCATCGGCGTGGAAGACAACCGCCCCGGCGACGGCTGGGTGAACTTCGCCACCGGCATGCTGACCACTGAACTCAACGTGCGCACCCGGCCGGACACCGCCACCGCCTTCCTGGAGCGGCAGCCGGACTTCCGTCTCAACGGAAACGGCGCCGTCCTGCCGATCTATGTCGACTGGACGGTGGGCCCCATGTTCGCGAGCGTGGAGATCAGGTACTGAAGGTGGGAACAACCGGCGCTACGAAGCGCTCATTGTGGGAGCTTGCCTTGCAAGCGAAAGGCCGGCTTTGCCGGCCGGCAGGATGCCAGAGGCCTTTAAAAGCGGGACTTTAACAGCGTCTCTGGAATCCTGCGGGGCAACCTTTGCCGGGTGGCTAGAGCCACCCTTTCGCGGGCAGGGCCCGCTCCTACAATCCCCGCCTCGTAGCGCCCTTTGGTGGCGTATTCAGATGTAGTACGCCTTCAGCGGCGGGAAGCCGTTGAACTCCACGGCGCTGTAGCTGGTGGTGTAGGCGCCGGTGGAGAACCAGTAGAGCCGGTCGCCGATGGCCAGGTTAAGCGGCAGGCCGTACTTGTAGTTTTCGTACATGATGTCGGCGCTGTCGCAGGTGGGCCCGGCGATCACCACCTCTTCCATTTCCCCTTTCTTTTCCGTGTGGATCGGGTACTTGATGGCTTCGTCCAGGGTCTCGATCAGGCCGGAAAACTTACCCACGTCGGTGAACACCCAGCGCTGCAAGGCGGTGCGGGATTTACGGGAAATCAGCACCACTTCGCTGACCAGCACGCCGGCGTTGGCGATCAGGGAACGGCCCGGCTCGAGAATGATTTCCGGCAGTTGCTCGCCGAAATCTTCTTTCAGGAAACGGATGATTTCCGACGCGTAGGTTTCCAGGTTATTGGTCTTGGCGATGTAGTTGGCCGGAAAACCGCCGCCCAGGTTGATCATCTTCAGCTCGATGCCTACTTCGTCGCGCAGACGTTCGAACATGATTTTGACCTTGCCGATGGCCGCGTCCCAGGCACCGATGTCGCGTTGCTGGGAGCCCACATGGAAGGACACGCCATAGGGTTCCAGCCCCAGGTCCCGGGCCAGGATCATCAGATCCAGGGCCATGTCGGTCTGGCAGCCGAACTTGCGTGACAGCGGCCAGTCGGCGGTGTGGGTGCCCTCGGTGAGGATGCGCACATACACCCGTGAACCCGGCGCCGCCTTGGCGATGTTGCGCAGGTCCGCTTCCGAATCGGTGGCGAACATGCGCACGCCCTTCTCGTAGAAGGCGCGGATGTCCCGGGCTTTCTTGATGGTGTTGCCGAAGATGCAGCGTTCCGCCGACACTCCCAGGCCCATCACTTTTTCCAGCTCGTAGATCGAGGCGATATCAAAATTGGCACCCCGGTCACGCAGCAGGCTGATCAGTTCGGCGGCCGGGTTGGCCTTCACCGCGTAGTGCACCTTGGCGAACGGAAACTGCTCGATCAGTTGATCGTAGTGTTTGCCCACGGTTTCCGTGTCGATCACCACGAAGGGGGTCTCCTTGGTGTCGGCCAGATCCTTGATGCGGCGGAACACCACCGGATCGTAATAATCTTCTACGCGAATGGCGTCGATGGTCATGGGGGTCCTCTTCCCGGTATTCAGCACCCGCCCCGGCCGACACGGCACGGGGACCGTTGCGAAGGCAACGGGCGCCCAAGTTAGCAATTTGCTCACCCTTTGGGGAGATACCCGACCGCCTTTTTTTGTGCGAGCGGGCCCCGCCCGCGAATTGTGGGAGCGGGCCCGGCCCGCGAAAGGGAGCGCAGCTCCCGGCAGGATCCCAGAGACATTTCTAACGGTGGCACCAATAGCCTTTCCGGGGCCCCGCCGGCCGGCAAGGCCGGCCTTTCGCTTGCAAGGCAAGCTCCCACAAGGGGCACTCTGCTACAATGCCCGCCCCGAATTCCCCCGACCACGGAGCCCTTCATGGTTATTGCTATGGCCCTTCCCCTCGCCCTGCATTTGCTCGCCGCTGTCGTCTGGGTGGGCGGCATGTTCTACGCCTACCTGGCCATGCGTCCGGCGGTGGTGCAGGTGATCGACCCGGCCCAGCGCCCGGCGCTGTGGGCGGCCACCCTGGAGCGGTTCTTCCGCTGGGTATGGGCGGCGGTGGTTCTGCTGCTGGCCACCGGCTTCGGCATGGTGTTCGGCGTGTATAAAGGTATGGCCAACGTGGAATGGCACATCCACGCCATGATCGGCCTGGGCATCCTGATGATGCTGCTGTTCGCCCATGTTTACTTCGCGCCGTTCCGCCGCCTGAAACAGGCGGTCGCGGCCAATGACGCCAGCGAAGGCGCGCGCCGGGTCGGCCAGATTCGCACGCTGGTGGGCATCAATCTGATTCTCGGCCTGATCGTGGTCGTGGTGGCCTCCGCTGGACGGTACCTCTAACCGTGACCGCGCAGAACGGCGGCGGATCCGGCAAGGCCGACCTGCTGCTGGTGGCGGTGACGTTGCTGGCCGGCATCAGCTGGATTTTTTCCAAGGAAGCGGTTCTATTGATGCCGCCGCTGCTGTTCATGGCGCTGCGGTTTCTGCTTGCCGGGCTGGTGCTGGCGCTGGTGGGCTGGCGGCAGCTTCTACGACTGAGCGCCGACCAGTACCGGCGCAGCGCCAAGGTCGGGCTGGTGTTCGGCCTGGCCATGAGCTTTTGGATCATGGGTCTGCATTTCGGCACCCATGTGGGCGAAGGCGCCTTCCTGACCAGCCTGGGCGTGGTGCTGGTGCCGGTGATGGCGCGCTTGGTGTTCAAGGAAAAGCCGCCGGCCAGCACCTGGGTGGCGCTGCCGGTGGCCGCCGCCGGCCTAGCCCTGCTGTCCCTGCGCGGCGGTCTGCACGCGGAGCCAGGGCAATTGTTCTTTGTCGCCGCGGCCTGCATTTTCGCGCTCTATTTCACGCTCAATACCCGCGCCGCCAACAACGCCACCGTGACCGGCGCCGCCGGCCAGGTGACCACGCGCGACCGGGTGCCGGCGCTGGCGCTGACCACGGTGGTTCTGTTCACCGTCAGCCTGGTGACCGGCACCGGATCGTTGATTCTGGAAGACTGGCCCGCCGCCTTCGGCGCCTTCACCCCGGTAATGGCCGGCTGGGTGATCGCCAGCGCCACGGTGGGCACCGCCGCGCGCTTTTTCGTGCAGACCTATGCGCAGAGCCTGTCGGTGCACAGCCACGGCGTGGTGATCATGGTGCTGGAGCCGATGTGGACGGCGCTGTTCGCGGCTCTGTGGTTCGGCGAAACCATGACCGTGGTACAGGTGGGCGGGTGCTTTCTGATCTTCCTGTCTCTGGTGGTGAACCGCTGGGCCAGTGTGCGCCGGGTGCTCAAGCAGTGGCTCGCCTGAACCACACGGCCTGCCCGCGCATGGTGGGCCACGAGGCCGGCCGGCAGGATGCCAGAGCGTTGAGAAAGCGGAGCCCCCAATAAAGCGGGACGCCCAATAAGAAGTCTCTGGGATCCTGCCGGGTGGCTAGAGCCACCCTTTCGCGGGCAGGGCCCGCTCCTGCCAGCGGTTATTTGTGGCTTTTGAGGAGGGCTTCGACCTTGTCGATGTATTTTTGCATGGCGTCGTCGGCGCTCATGCCTTTGAGTTTGGCCCAGGCGTCGTGCTTGGCCCGGCCCACCATGTCCAGCATGCCCGGGCGCTTGCCGGAAACGTCGCCGGCACTGCCCTGCTTGTAATGGGCGTAGAGGAACAGCAGGTCGTCGTTATCGGGCTTCTTCGACAGCGTTTTAACGTCCTTCTGGGCCTGTTCAAACTGGGCTTTATCCGCCATTATTCTCACCTGTTAGTTGGCTATTGATTCTTAGGGAGCCGCTTGAGGGCTCCCCGGGCCGCGATTCGTCGGGGGGCGACGCGGCCCGCTGTTTTACTTTGAACAACAGCGCGGGACAGCGCAACAATAAAGGGGACCCCGATGCCGAGTTCCACCACTTCCAAGTCCGCGCCACCGTTGGACGCCCGCCAGGAGCGCGATCTCAAACAGGCGGTCCAGACCCTCTGGGTGCGTTTCCCCGGCTCCCTGGAAGACCGCTACCGCGACTACGCGGAGCGCCGCGCGGCCAAGCTGATTCAGCGCTCACTGTATATTCTGATCACCCTGTTTCTGATCGTGTCGGTGCCGGTGTCGTTGCTGTCCGACGAGCACAACCGGGACCTGTGGATGGCTTACGGGGTTTATCCGATCGCGATTTCCCTGGCGCTGCTGTTCGTAGCGGTGAAGGTGGACGCGCTGGCGGACTGGGTGACCACCCTGATCGGCCTGGCGTTGATGACGTCCCTGGCCGGCACGCTTTTGGGCGCCTTGCATCTGGCCGGGACCTTCCTCGGCCAGGTGGCCGCCTTCGAGACCATCTATGTGCTGATCATCGGCTTTTCGATTCTGCGCCTGCCGCCCACGCGCACCTTGTTCTGGTGCCTGGGCTCGCTGGTGGTGGCCCTGACGGTGGCGCTGCTGCAACGCTGGGACGTGGACCCGGTGTCGCTGATGCTGTTCTATGGCTTCCCGCTGGTGGTGTGCGCGCTCAACGGCTATATGCTCGACGCCAGCGCGCGTGGCTCCTACGCCAACAACCTGCTGCTCGGGCGGGAATCGGCGCGCTTGCGCCAGTGGCGTGACAACGCCGACCGGGAAGCGCTGCGGCAACGTACCCTGAACGAATTCATGGCCCACATCGCCGGCAACCCGCGGGTCGACGTGCTGATGGAGCAGGCGCTGACCTTTGTGCTCGACCGGACCCCCGCCATTGCCGGCGCCGCCTACCGGCTGGACGGCGAGCGCTTCCGTCAGGAAGCGGCACGCGGCCTCAACCAGCAGGCCCTGGCGCGCGACGACGTGCCCGTGGACGGGCTGCTTGGCGGTGCGCTGGAACGGGGCCCCGGCGTCAGCGTGCGACACAATGTGCCAGCCGGGTACCTGGATCTGGAGACCGCCCACGGCGCGGTGCGCCCCGGCGAACTGCTGTTCCTACCGATCTGGCAAGGCGACCAGGCGCTGGGCGTGATCGAGCTGGCGGCGCTGGAGCCGTTCGACGATCACACCCGCACTCTGTTGGAGTCACTGGCGTCGCCGCTGGCCTACGCCTTGATGGCCGCCGTCGGCCGCGAGGATTATATCCGCCGCCACCGTCAGGAAGCCGGCTAGGCCGGCGGGTTATTGACGGCGCCGGCGCAGCGGCCCGGACAGCCTCTCCGGGTGGGCCGGTTGAACGTCGTCGAGCATGGCGTAAATCGCTTCCATGTCGGCGTGCTGATCGCCGCTGGGCCAGAACGCGTCAAGGATACGGACCTGCTTGCGCCGGTAGCAGAAGGTCGCCACGATAATCGGCAGCCGCAGATCCACGGCGATACGGTGGAAGCCGGTTTTCCACTGGTCCGCGCCGGTGCGGGTGCCCTCCGGGGTGATTCCCAGCCAGAACGGCTGGCCGCCGGTCATCACGTTCTTGGTGTCTTCCACCAGCCCGCCGGAGCGGGCACGGTTCACCGGAATGCCGCCCAGCGCCCGCAACAGCCATCCGCCCGGTCCCCGGAACAGGGTGTGCTTGGCCATGAAACGAATATCCAGCCGCAAACCCTGGATCGCGCTGACCCCCACCAGGCCGTCGTAATTGGAGGTGTGCGGCGCGGCGATCATCACCGCCCGCGGCACATCCGGCAGTTCGCCCACCACCTTCCAGCCGATCACGCGCAACACCGCGCGGCCCAGCGCCGCCACCAGCCAGTGGCCGCGGCGCGGCACCGACGCGCCGATGGTGTCCGGGGTCAGCGGCCGCAGGTCCGTCCTCATTAGCCGAACACCACCACGCTCTGGCGGCTGAGCGCCACCGGCCGGCCGCGATCGTCCCACACGGTGGCCTGACACTGGCCGTAGCCGTCGGCGAACGAATCGGTGATCACCTGGTACTGCCAGAAATCCACCGGCTCCAACTCACGCGGGTCCTCCAGCAGTTCCATGGTCCAGGTCAGCGAGCTGGCCGGCGCCGGCTTGCTGAGCATCGGCAGCACGCCGGCGGGCCAGGTGTCCACCAGACACGCCAGGGTGGCGGCGTCCTGGATCTGGCCGGGCTCATCGAAACGCATATAGCCGTGGAAATCGGGCTCCTTGGAACCGGAGAAAATCATATTGCCGCCGGCGATGCGCATGTCGAAAAAGCGCAGGAACGTGGGCGACATGCCCTCCATATAGGGCAACTTGAAACAATCGAGCGGCGCCTTCCAGCGCGGCGCCTCGGGGCCCGGCACGCGGATACTGGACTCGCGGCCGTGCCCGAGGCTACCCAGCATGGTGGCCACCACCTGGCCCTCCTGGCGCGCGGTCACCTGCACCTGAGTGACGGATTTGCCGGCGCGCAGCGTGGTCGCTTCCAGATCCACCGGCCCTGGCACCATGGGCGCCACGAACGAGATCGTGAAGCTGCGCAACGGCGGCGCCCCCTCGCCCAGATGGGCGTCCATATGGCGAATCAGAATGGCGCCCACCAGGCCACCGAACGTGGCTCTGCCCTGCCCCCAGCCCTCGGGAACCGTCATCCGGTTCCCGGCGGCGGCATCAATAATGGAATCAAATTTCATAATGCGCTCCCACCGAAAGCGGCTATTGATAGCAGAGCCGGGCGCCCAAGGAAAGGACCGAAACGCTCAGCGGCCGCTGCGCGCCTTGGTGCGGCCGGTGGCCGGCGCCACCAGCGGGTCTTCCGGCCAGGGGTGCTTGGGGTAGCGGCCGCGCAGTTCCTTGCGCACCTCGCGGTAGCCGTTGCGCCAGAAGCCGGCCAGATCGGCGGTGATCGCCGCCGATCGACCCGCCGGAGTCAGCAGTTCGGCGGTCAGCGGCAGGCGCCCTTCGGCCAGCGTCGGCAGACTTTCCATGCCGAAGCATTCCTGCAGTTTCACCGCCAGACGGGGCCCACCCTCGGCTTCGTAATGAATGGTCACCGCGCGCCCGGAGGCTACAGTCACCCGCTCCGGCAGCCTTCTTGCCAGTTCGCCGGCCCGCCCCGGAGCCAACCGAAGCTTCAGCGCCTCGATCAGGGGCAGGCTTTTCAGGTCGCGCAGCGTGCGTCGGCCGGCCAGGAACGGCAACAGCCAGATATCCAGTTCGGCGAGCAAGGTGTCGTCGTCCATCGCCGGCCAGTGTTCCGGTTCGAGCCGGTGCAGCCAACCCGCCCGCGCCCGCCACTGGCGGGCGAACTCGGTCCACGGCAGCACCCGCAGGCCCTGCTGACGCACGCCGTCCAGCAACCCCTGCTCCACCTGGGCCGGTGACGGCGACGGCAGCGGCTGGCTTTCCACGGTGATCGCGCCCACCGCATGGCGGCGCTCTGCCCGGACCCGTTGTCGCCTATCGTCCCAGGCCACCTGGTCCCGCCACTCGGCGTGGCGGGCCAGCAGCGCCGGCACCTCCGGCGGCCCCAGGGCCCAGGCCAGCCGGATCACGGCGTCGCGGGGCCGACCGTCGGTGTCCAGCACCACCAGCCACTCCCGCCCGGCCAGGGGCGAGCCCGGCGGCAGCCAGGCGCCGCTGCCGTCGGCCAGCAGGTAACGGCCCTCTTCACCGTCCCGGCGCCTCGCTATCCGGTCGGGGAAGGTGTCGGCGAGCAGCGGGCCCAGCGCGCCGCCGGATGCCGCACCGCCGGGTGCCGCACCATCGAGTGCCGCACGGTCCTTACGGTCGCCGTTCAGCCGGGACAACGCCCGCGCCAGCAGCGGCCAGTCAGCGGGTCGCGCGGTCAGACGACGCAGCCGTTCGGCCAGATCCACCTGACGGTCCAGGCCCGGCATCCGTTCGCTAAGCAGCACCGCCACCCGGGCGGCGCTGGCGGCGAGCCCCGCGTCGCGGCCGCGCACTACCAGCGCGGCCAGTTCCGGCGCCAACGGCAAATCATTGAGGCGCCGCCCCAGGTCGGTGATCGCGTCCTGCCCGTCCAGGGCGCCCAACCCGCGCAGCCGTTGCACCGCCGCCCGCCACGGCCCCGGCGGTGGCGGGTCCAGCCAGAATAACTGATCGGGGTCGCGGCAGCCCCAGCGCGCCAAGTCCAGCACCAGGCTTTCCAGTCCGGTCTGGTGGATCTCCGGCTCGATATGCCGGGCCAACACCTCTTCCCGCGCCCACAGCCGCACGCAGCGGCCCGGCCCCAACCGCCCGGCGCGGCCGGCGCGCTGGTCCGCGTTGGCCTGGCTGATGCGGCGCGTCACCAGCCGGCTGCGGTGGCGGCGCGGGTCGTAGCTGGGGCGCCGCTCCAGACCGCTGTCCACCACCACCGTGACGCCTTCAATGGTGACACTGGTCTCCGCCACATTGGTGGCCAGTACCACGCGCGGCCCGGCCGGCGCCTCCAGCACCGCCGCCTGAGCGTCGCCGGCGAGACGCCCGTGCAGCATCTGCACCGGCACCGCCAGCGACAACCGCTCGCGCAAACGCTCGATCTCGCCGACGCCGGGCAGAAACACCAGTACCGTGCCCTCGCCAGCCAGCGCTTCCACTTGGCGCGCGCAGTGATCCCAGGGGTCCTGGTCGCGCCCCGGCGGCACATAGCTAACGTCGACCGGAAACATCCGCCCCTCGCTGCGCACCGTAGGCAACGACAGGCCTTCGGCCAGAGGGCCCACGTCCAGTGTCGCCGACATCACCAGCAGCCGCAGATCCTCGCGCAGCGCCTGACGCACCTCCTGCACCAGCGCCAGACCCAAGTCGGCCTGTAGGGAACGCTCGTGAAACTCATCGAACAACACCGCCGCGTAGCCTTCCAGCGCCGGGTCGGCGCTCAGCATGCGGGTCAGCACCCCTTCGGTGGCCACCTCGATGCGCGTCGCCGCGCTCACCCGGGTGTCCAGCCGAGTCCGGTAACCCACGGTCTGGCCCACCGGCTCACCAAGCTGACGCGCCATAAAGCCGGCCACCGACCGCGCCGCCACCCGGCGCGGCTCCAGCACCAGAATACGGCCGTCGCCGCGCCAGGGCGCGTCGAGCAGCACCAACGGCACGCGGGTGGACTTGCCGGCGCCGGGCGGCGCCTCAAGCACGGCGCCGCCCTGCTCCACCAGACAGCGGCACAACTCCGGCAGCACGGCGTCCACCGGCAGAGCAAAATATCGGGGTTCAGTCATGGCGGTATCTTATCGGAAATGGCGCTTGCTCTCTCCAGAAAGCCCGGGGCTCCTTGGAAGATTCACCGCCCAGACTTCTACGAAGTCCGGCTTGTGGGAGCGAGCCATGCTCGCGAAAGGGAGCGAAGCTCCCGGCAGGATGCCAGAGAGATGTCTAACGGCAGCTCAAACAGCGTCTCTGGGATCCTGCCGGCCGGCAAAGCCGGCCTTTCGCTTGCAAGGCAAGCTCCCACAAAACTCACGCTTCGTAGAATGTTCCGGTGCCAGCGATGACCCGGAGCGTCGGAAGCTTCCCCGGAGCGGGTCTGTGTTATTGCCCTTCCGGGACCCTGGAGAACAGGACGTTCGACAGGGAGCCTTGTATGTTCAATACCGATGAACAGTTAAGCTTCTTCACCAGTTACCGGGGAGGCCGTTTGAGCCTGGAGGCAGTGTTGGCTGACCTCGTATGTAGAGTGGCTCCCCGCCTCATTACCAACCTCGAAGAGTAT